>Ga0209589_1003855_pt1 | contig 26110 bp, 23 predicted proteins | sample CowpeawhiteBW_FD_187525 | JGI IMG/M metagenome (GOLD analysis project Ga0209589, IMG submission 187525) | Root nodule microbial communities of legume samples collected from California USA - Cow pea white BW (SPAdes) (version 2) | ecosystem: Host-associated > Plants > Roots > Nodule | place: USA...
AAAAAAAAAAAAAAAACACACACACACACACACAAACACATACACAAACACAAACACAAACATAAACACACATAAACATAAACACAGACACACACATAGACACACACACACACACACACACACATATATATATATTATATATATATATATATATATATATATATATATATATATATATATGTGTGTGTGTGTGTGTGTGTGTGTTGTGGATAGTGTATGAAGTTTATTTGAATAGAGTATGGTTTAAATGTTGAAATACAAAGAATACATATGGGTATGAGGACCTTAAATGTCGACAAACGGTACTTAGATGATTATTTCATAAACATGCAATCCCAGTTTCCCATTTATGTAACCTTAGCAACAAACAACAGTCAACCAACAAGCACAATTAACATGTATTCAAAATAAGTGCAATGAAATATAAATACAAACACTAACCTGTTTGTGTCAAATGATAACAGAAAGATGGTAGAGGGACCACGAGTTTTGAAAAGGGACCACATGATAAGAGGTTGGAACATGGACCACAACCAGAGAGGTTCAAATAATAGGACCAAGACCAAGGTCAATGAAGTTTCAGAGAAAAAGTGTGCAGAGAACAAAACAAAACGAAATAAATTTGGAGGTGTTTCTACGGAGAACAGAACAAAAGAAATTTGAAGGTGTAGGAGGTATGAACTATTCAGAACCAAAGAAGAACTTTGGAGGTGCAATGTTTTCATTAAAAACAAATGTCACAATAAATTTTTTTAATTATCCACAACAATCGAGTTAGGTAAGTATAATGGTAATAAATTCTTACATTTGGAAATATAGGAGAACCCATTTGGGGGTGGAAGGAGAATCCCCTGTCTCGAGTAACGAGGGAACTTAAGCTTTATTTTCTCACATGCCCAAAATTTGTAGGGTCTAAAAACGTGTATGGTCATTTACAATTTTTGGCTTTTACTTTCCCGCACTTCTACGGTTTCTTCTTGCACCACCTCAAGTCAAGTTTTCAAAATGACAATTTTATCTTTTGAAAAAGTGATTTTTGGATTTCATACCTCAGTAAATTTTCAAAATTTTCAGAAAAATTTTTCCAAAACAAAATTTCTAGAACAATTTTTGAGATGTAATTTTTAAAATAGAATTTCCAGAACGTATATATTTCTTTTCGGAATGAGATTTCTACAACACATATATTTTCCAGAATGCCTCTACATGAAATGTATTTTGGAAAGAATATTTTGGAACATATGAAATAAGTTTTGGAAAAAAAGTTTTCCAAAATGAAATTTTTTCTCCGCATTTTCCAAATTTGCTGCAACGATAGTGGTAACAGTGGTGATAACAGCGACAGTGATGAAAATTGGTTGAGTCTTTTCCTCTTATCATGATGGTGCAGTTACTAATCGTGGGGTTACATGATGCAATAGTCATAAGACTCAAGTTGGCTCACTTGAGTCTAAATACCATTGCAAATAAACAATGGCACAACAATAACCAAATATATAGAACAGATGAGAGCTTTTGGATAATAATGATTCTGAGTTGGTAAATCTGGAGCTTCCGAGTTAATATTAGCTTTTCCGAAATTAAATTTTTAACTTATATATGAAAAAATCATTTTTTTTCTTACAGAAATGATTATGGATTTTTTTTTTCAAAACATCCTTATCAGTGAAGTGAGCAGAGTATACATAACTCTTGCATTGGTGACCTATGTGAATAAGAAGATATTTTATTTCCTTAATTACATTGATATGTTCCTGTAAGAACAAGTCAGACAAATAGTATATAATAAGTAATTATGAGAAGTAATTACCAGTAGATGCTTGATGATTATTTATAAAACGATCATCAATAAGCAAAGGTATCAAATATTTTCTTGATACCACAAACCACACAGAGGCACTAGAATTGAAGCTAAATTCAAACAATTTTCAACTCTTTTAGCCATTGGGAATGCAAAGGGCACGGGTCTGTGTTGCCTTGGGCAATAGCCTTCTCAGAGAGAGAATAAAACCAACCATTCCTCCATTTGAACTGCAAGTATAACCATCATAATTATTTATATATAGAAATGAGAAAATGAAAAAATCATTTTTTAAGAGAAAGTTAAAATTTAGTTGTTATAAAATCATTTTTCTCTTTACTGTACTAATTGTGTCATTCACCTCCTTAACTGCTGTGGGAAAGTGCGCTACAGCTCTTGAATATGCACATAACCGCTCTTCCATTGCTTCTTCAAATGTTAACCCTTTTTCACTTGCTGCTGCTGATGCCAGTTCTGCTATAAGGCTAGACAACTGAAAGTGAAAACATCACTCAGTGTTATTCCTTTTAGTACTCAATACATCATTAATATTTGCTTAAACTGTTTGATAAAACAAGAAATCTATACAAAAGTTGATTTCACAAAAATCTCAGCACTTTTACCTACTAGACACCTCTTCAAGATCCAAAAGAAGAAATCTTATGCATCCTATTAACTACACAGTTTAATCTAACCCTGCAGATGACGATAGATTAGGTTTGAGAATATGCCAATTGCAGAGCATTCTTACTTCGGTGCGGAATTCCTTTTCCACAACACCTACGGAAACCCCTCCATGACGTGCTCCAACAAGCATTACAGAGCAAATCCATATAAGCTTCTCCAGCATCTGCTTTTGAAATTCCTTCTTGTCAAGAACCTGGTTTTCAGACATACAAATGATATATTATGACAGTATGTTGTTGTATATATCATGATAGAAGTTCAAGGATTCATTACACAGTTATCTAATTTCAGTAGTAGTATGTATGCATACCTTGCAAGAGAGGCCTCCAGCATTTAACCTTGCAGCAATAACAGAAGCCCACTTGCCATATGCAGCAGTAAGGCCTTCAGGATTGGTATCAGTGATGCCATCAATGGGTGCCTCTCCAATTTTCGACACTGCAAAATAAGCCAACACCTGGTTTGCATCATCCAACCCTTTGCTCTCAAGCCACGGCTCCATCATTCCGTTCTGGAAAAACACCAAATCTGAAAAAACAACACCAAATCATTGCCAGAAAAAGTTCTAGGAATCCCACATCGAGTAAGATGAACAACACTAATATACGACAGCTATATAATCACGTGAAAGTTAATCCTAGAGATTCTCTGTTCAATCGATCTTTCAACTCCTAACAATGTCTATCAACACGAATTCAACCCACAATGCATGACACAGTGAGAAACTCACCGTCCCATCTGGAAGAAGGAGTGGATTGAAGCACGGTTTCAAGATCATCGTTTCTCGTGCACACCAAAATGGGGCCTTCAAAGTTCAGTGGTACGGCCTCTCCGCGGCGAACAAGGAGGTCTTGGCCGCTGCCCATGGTCTGTAGGGCCTGCCCCACTCTTCCCCCGCCGACAATGACAGCGGGAACCACCTTGGTGGCTGGGGTGGCGACCTCGGCGGATGCTTTGAACCTGAAGGTGGAGGTTGTGGGGAAAATGGGGAAGGAGAGGGTGGCCATGGCCATGGAGGAGTGAGTGTTGACTCTTGAGCAGAAAGTGTTGGCAGTTACAGTGAGTGAGGAACCAGAAGAAGAACAATATCAAACATGGTTGGTTCCTTTTGCGGTGTTTGTTTCATACACAACTCTGTGGTTGTTGTGGTAAGGTTCTATCCTCCACTTGTTTCTTTCTATCATTGATCATAATTTATGTTGCTGCATTGTTCTAATTTTAATCGTCAAATCTCAATTTCAAATGTGAGATTAATGCTTGCCACACTTTTACATACCAGTATTTATTTTATATTCCCCTCATAGCTTTTTTTTTTTTTTTTTTTTTTTCATTCTTTAATAAATTCTTGTGAATGGACAGCTTAAATAATTTTTGTCTATATACATTTTAGTGGTTTTTTTTTACTATTCCAGTGCAATTCTGTTGAGTTTATCAAAATAGTGTAGAAATTTTAAAAATTCTAAGGATAACTCATGACAAAATGATATGACTTTATTACAAAGAAGTCATGTCAAATTAAGATGACTTGTGTTAGAGTGACTTAAAGTCGTGCCAAAATGACAATACTTTATTTTGTAAGATGTGAAGTCATATTATATATATAGGACTTTAATTAAGTTAATTATGTGTCTAAGCAAAGTTGTGTTAATATAGTATGACTTTAGTATTACATTTCTAATGAAAAAGTCGTATCATATTTGAATGACTTTAGTTAATGCATTTTTTTAGTTATATTAATGCACGTTAATGGATTTGTTGGCTGAATAAAAATGAAAATTTTTTTGTGGTATTAATTAGTTAAATAATAAAGCATATAATTACTTAAAAATGTTCATGATGATTTTGTTCATTACAATAGGACGTGAAAGTTATTTATAAGAGTCTGTGCCATAAGAAAGTCTTCTTCGGTGTTATCTAAGTCTTATTTGAGGGATCTGAACTAGATCGTCATTATCATTACTTCATCTTGTTTCTTTAGTTAACATCTTTCAACATTTGTGGCGGCATTGTAGGCTGATAGTATTGCGGGGGATATGTGGATGGAGGTGTTAACGAAGAAGTGGCAAATACACTTTGTGTAGGACCATAAAAAGTATATGCTTGTTAAGGAAACATGTTGTATGTGTATGGAACTTGCTGGAATGGAGTATGTGAAGACATTGGTTGAGACATCCATGTACGGTGGAAAAGGCAATGGTTAAAAACTCGGTTGACCAAACGACTGGTACTAAGGTTGTTGAACATATGAAGAAGACCCAACATGCTGATAAGGAGTGTGTGGTGGAGGTTGGGTAGACTCTTATGGTGTGTCGTACTTTAATATAAAAAGAAAATGTTTAGTTAAGATGAAAAGAAATCGCAAATATGTTGTTGAAGACATGTGACTTAAATCATAAATATGTTGTTGATGGTGTACAAGACATGTTAGTATACATCTTACAAAGGGTTTTTTGGTGTTTTAAGCCTTGCATTGATGGATTCAACTATTGCAAACCAATAGTGCAAGTTGATGACACTTTTTTGACTGGAAGATACAATGGTACATTATTGACAACAATTGGTCAAGATGACAACCACAACATCTTTCCATTAGCCTTTGCTATTGTGGAAGTGAAACGAAGGAAGCCATGATCTGTTTCTTCCAACTGTTGCGAGAATATGTGACACCTCAACCAAATGTATGCTTGACCATTGACAGAGGCACAACCATACTTTCAGCACTACATTCTCCGAAAGTTGCCTGGTAAGGAAGTGGACTCACATTCATTTATTGCATTCGCCATGTTGTCTCAAATTTCAACAAATGATTCAAACATGTAGAATTGAAGACACAACTACTAAACATTGGTACCTATATTAATTATTTTGCAATTTTTATATACAACAAACACTGTTATTTTATTACGTAATTTTAATAATGAAATTATTACAAGTTATGAAATGAAACAACCTAGACTTCAAGTACAGATATATGCTATGATAGCCGAATTTCATCAAGTAGCTTCTTAGATAGATCAACTACCATTGCAAAAGTGGACCCAAGCTTATGATGGGGAAAAAGATACGACTATATGACAACAAATTTAGTCGAATGTATGAATTTTGTTTTGAAAGGAGTAAGATCATTGTCAATTTGTGATGTTAAAATTTTTTTCGAACAAACCAAAAAATGGTTTGTGGAATGAAGGACAAAGATTGAATACATGTTACAAATTGACCACTAATATCTAGAGGATATTTATGCTTTACTAAGAAAAAATGAACAATAATCACTAGTGCAGAAATTCATTTTTACCTCGCCTTATATGCCTCGGTTGTCCAGGAATCGAAACATATAATGGCGCGGTGGAATTTTTGCAATTTCAGACAACCTTTATGCCTCGGTTCAGCTTAACCCGAAGCAAAAGAGGCTCATATGCTTCGGTTCGCTGAAAACCAATGCCAAAGGAGGCTCATATGCTTCGGTTACACAGACCCGAAGCCAAAAGCCCACTAGTCGTTACCTCTTTGGCCTCGGGTGGGTCTGAACCGGTGCCAAATAGGGCTATATGCCGCGGTTCAATTAATAACCGAGGCCATATGGTTTAATTAGGGCACCAAATTCGTGAGCCCCCTTTCTCTTCTTCTTCCCCGCGCCCCTCTCTACAACAGTACTCTTTCTCTTCTCCCTCCGGCGTGGCTGTTCCAGGCGCGGTGGTGATGTCGTCGACGTTCCAGATGCAACAATGGTGGCTTTGGTGGCGCGGATTCGCTGCTGCTCCGATCTGTTCGAAGGTGGTGGTGGCGTTGTGTTGTTGCAATGGTGGTGATTCTGCAGCAATGGTGGTTCGCTGCCTTCGTTCGCGGTGGCGCTGCTCTCTGCATCTAGTGCGTCGTTCACGGTGGCGTGATGATGGTGGTTCGCATCTGGATGTGCGTTTGCGTTTCGCGCAGGTTATGGATCTGTGTTTCTGTTGGCTGCAGGTTTTGTGTTGGCTACAGGTGGTGGCTCACGGTGTTTCTGCTGCATAAGCTGTTGTAGTGCAGTGGTGCGTTGCGGAGAAGAAGACGAAACTGTGGTGGACGGAAAGTTTGCTTCCGACAAGGGTGGCGGCTGCCATGGTGATGGAAAGAGATGATGAAAATTAGGGTTGCTCGAGCATGGTGCAAATGCGTGGAAGAAGATGGTGGTGGCTGATGCGTTTCGCCGGCGAGGATGATTGGCTTCGGTTCTATTTTGACCCGAGGCAGAAATGGAACTCTATGGCTTCGGGTAACAATCGAGGCCAAAAGGGGTGCCTTTTGGTCTCACCCCAATATGCCTCGGTTCCAGACCCGAGGCAAAATGAGGAAAATAACCGGGGCGAAAAGCCTTTACTGCAGTAGTGAATATGCCATGTGCCTTGTTCAGAGATATGATCGCCAAAATTTAGTGTTCGATGTTCAGGAGATTTTCAGTCCCAACTTGGACATCATTGTTGTTTGAGTGGTGGTGTGAATGCGGGGAGTTTCAAGCTCTTCACCTACCTTGCACTCATGTAATGGTTGTTTGGTCATCCTTCCATTTACAACCTTCAACATATATAGACCCTGTCCATAGTCTCCAAAATATCTTCAAGGCATATGTGGTGCAATTTCAGCTCGTTCAAAGTGAAGATTATTGGTCTACTTATATTGGCCCAAATTTAATCCCGATCCCCACATGCGACAAAACAAACCAGGAAGACCAACTACAACTCGTATCCACAATGAAATGGACTAGTCACTGCCAAATAAACCAAAGAAATGTTCTTTTTGTAGGAGTATTGGTCATAACAGAAGCAACTGTCCAAATAGATAGTGAAATTTCATTTTATGGAACTCTTGTCACTTTAATTTTAATATATGTCATTCAAGAGATGTTTTATTTCATGTATTTCTTATTAAGAAAACTTTCTCTTTTCTTTGTCTTCATATCTATTTTTTTCTCATATAATTTATACAAAAAAATTTTAACTTTTTTATTCAATTTAATAATATTGTAAGAAACTGCCGAAAGAATAAAAAATTTTATTTACAAGTAAGTCATGACTCCACACAAATGATTCGAACTAAAGTTGTGTCATTATGATAAGACTTTGTTTATTGCCAATTAACTAAAGTCATGCCACTATGGTAAGATAAGACTTTGCTTACTACCAAAATTGACTGAAGCCATGCCATTATGTCAAGACTTTCCTTATTGCCAATTAATTGAAGTCGTGCTATTATGACAAGACTATACTTAGTTAATTGAAGTTGTACCGCTATGGCAGGACTTTACTTGTCAAAATTAACTTAAGTGAAGTCGTCCGACTCTCTAACAACTCCTCTTCAATCCACTAAAGTCGTTGAGTTGTGATATGACTTCAACTCTACTAACTGAAATCATGTTATTTTCGCACAACTTCTTAATGACAAAATCGTCCCAAATTTTCATGATTTACCCTCGCTGAAACTTTTTTAAAAAAGTGCAACACTTTGGTAATTCATGTTTTGAACTGCTCTACGATGGGTAAAAAAAACCCATTTTAGTTCATACCTGTCTTAGATCTGGGCTTGCCTAAATAAGTCAGAAAACACTGTAATATCTAGCACAAATCTGTTAACAAAGGTGCCAACAGGAGCCAAATATGTTGTCCAAAAATCATATATGCCAAGTTAGAATTGAACTTCAGCCAATGATTTAAAATGTCACATAATGGTTTCAGAAAGATATATTTTTAAAGAGAATATACGTTTAATCACAATATTTAGGTTCAGTAACATGTGGCAGACATGAAGAAACATTCACGCGTAATTTTTTATTCAGAAATCAAAGTGACTATAAAGAAAGTTGGTAAGCATGTTGAATTTTAGATTAAGGACTAAAAAAAGAAATGGATAGATAGTTAAAAAACACGTATAAGTCTAAAACAGGACAAAAGTTTCGAAACAAAAGTTGAACTTTCAATCAACGGACTGCAAAACCCTTGACATGTGCTATGTGCTCTGATATCATGACCGAATAGAAGTTGGTGCTGCTCTTTACATTTCTCAATACTAACTAGGGAACAATGAAATGAATTTCCTTTACTCACTCTAATGCGGTTTTGTTTTGAATAACCAACAAATATTTAACTGATACATGCCCTTGACAGTTTCTTCAACATCTTTTCCATAACACCAGAACAGAAATTTTAATAATGACCATTACTATCAAACCTAGGAATTAAAATCTATGGTGTCTTCCTTTGGGATTCTTAATGCCTTGGAATACTCTATTTCACATTTTTATCACTGTTGTGAATTTCCATGGCACCCCATGTTTTGTATTCCCATTATAAGTAATTCACCCTCTCATATTCTTTGTTTTGCCTTTTGCACAAGGAAGGAATGACCAGCATCCATTTGAGAATGAAGAACTGTGATCAACATACCTGATGAAGCAAAAAAAAAAAAAAAACATTAGTGGATAATATACACTACAGCAAGTTTGTTTCAATTAAACTACTTTAATTTCTAGGTATTTGATCACTACAATCATGATTCTTGGCATCTAATACAGAACGTTATAAAGAAAAATTTATTGAATAAAACGAGTTGAGTGTAATAAAAAGGACAAGTACTCTGTAAGAGGGATTTCATAGAAGGGATTAGTGATCAGAAAAATTATATAACAGAGATTTCATAAATTAGTTCATACACTTAGCTTGTGAAAAAATTCATTTCATTTTTTCTTTACAATTTTATCTCTCTCTCTCTCTCTCTCTGTCCTTAGAATTAGAAGTGCTTCCGAAACATATGGAGAATTTCAGTATCCACCTGTTTGTGTCACTCATGCCATCTTCTGTGTTGTTTCCTGAAAGGGAAAATCCTTTAATTCTCCAATCTTTTCCCACCTGTTTTATAGATTCCTGGAATGAAGGTCTAGAAGAAACCTTGGATTCATTCTTCATTTTATCCTTCTTCATCCAATCAAGAGAGATTGGAAAGAACAACTTCAGGAGGAAGGTTTCACTATCCATGCTTTCAACCCGCAATATCTGACCAGGTCTACTGTTACCTTTGATTTTCTTCTTCTTCTTTAGCTTTTTGAGTTGATCTTTATTGCCACTACTTTGCATGTGTGTGTTGTTCAGGGAAGTTTCATTTTGATGTGGTTGTTCTGGTTCCAGCACATGCTTCTCATGAACCACCATGTCTTGAAAAGAGAGTTCATAGCCAGACTCAGGCATGTCTTGCACCATCTCCATAAGCTCCATTTGTCCTTGTGCAATAGCTTTGCTCCTTGAAGGGTTAGAAGCCGTTGAACAAAAAGGTGAATACTCAAACTTTAAGTTTTTCCTTTGGTGTGTTTCTCCGAAATCTGCTTCCTTATAGAACCTTGCTTCATTGCCTTGTGGTTGATCCCAATCACTATAAGGTGTGGTGTTTGGTGAACCCCAGAAACTGAATTCTCTGTCTCCTCCACTCTCGTGAAGAGAGTGTGTTTGGTGGGTTGTGTTCATGTTTGAGGGAGGAGTGAAGGGACAAAGAAGAACATGGTATCGAATATAAGTGTTGGGGAAAGATGTTGTCTTTTTCTTGCTCTTTTTTTCTATGGAATTTGTAATGAACAAGTCGTTGCCGTCTTGGATGGGAGTAAAAGTAAATGGTCCAATATGTTCATTTTCCACACCCATCCTTTGGATTATATTTCACGTTGTTTTAAAGTCCATGTTCTAGTGTTCTGTTCTGAACATTTTCAGTTGTCAAACTTGTAGTGATGAAAATATTAGTTAACATGATTTTTATAACTATTCACCTGTTCAATTTCACATAAAAGAATGGATTCTAAATTTAAAGTTGAGTTTTTATGAGATAATAGCTTCACTATTAACTTAATTTCATAAAACCATCGAGATATAAATCGTTTTTCTTCAAGCAAAATTTCAACGCATTTGGAAACTACAGTCATGAAACTGCTGGCTGATTCTGAATGAGATAAATTGAGCGACTTTAGAGTGTTCATCAAAGCTTAAATTTGGGAGAGTCAAGCTTCTAGAATCACGTTCTCAAAGGAAGTTTCTTAGAAAATCAGTAGTTTCAGACTGTGGTCATTTTCTAATTAAACCATGTTCTCAAAGTATGATAAACAATGAGGGAGGAGGACACATACGGCAATGTGTTCCAAAGTATTGTGGTCCCTCCCAACGACCATGAGATTATCATCATTTCCAAGAAACTTGACTGCTGTCTGTTTAAACTTAAAATTAAAATTAAAAGGAGGCATGCTGTGGTCAAGAGTCAACTTAGTACATAAATAATGGATAATTTTACTTGATGACACATTTACACACAATAAACAGTAGCCGGCAATTCACTGTGAAAGGCCTATGATTGTTTGCAGTGATCTTTCATAATCATGATCAATGCTAATCAATAGCTACAGTTGGTCAAATTTCAATACAATGCCAGTGTTTGTAATTGCAATGAAGCTTCCTAACTAATCCAAACATGACCACATTCAGTTCTTACTTGGAGAATACTTGCTTTCCCATAAGGATCCATATGCAGAGCAAAATCACACAACAATGCAAAACCAATTGTTAGTTGCTTCTTGGATCCACGTTCACTAATATTCAACGTGTTAGCAAAAACTGTTACTGAGTTTTTGGTGTTTCAGTTAACTTAACACATTCCAATGCATATTCACTCCAATTTCTTCATGAGCTTTGTGTTATTGAGTTGAACTGACAGTTGAAGCTTCTCAACATGAAAACAAACATACCCTTATGAGGTTGTCTCACAGCCTAGTAGTGAGAGGAGTATGATTGAAGATAGTTAGCATTCTTGATAATCACGGTGGCATGATAACACTATGACAAAAGCTTCTCATCAATGTGGCTATACTGACTAACTAAAGTAGAAATCATCATCATAATCTGGAAGAAAAGGGTAATCAATGTAAGGCTGATGATACCCAGCATCCTTCAAATGAAGGACTAATTTATTGTTCACCTCACATATCTCTTCAATCTGTGGATGCAGCTTGTCCTTGGCCACAAACTCGTGTCTCTCATTTCTCAACTCAATCCAACTAAAAGCTGGTTCTTTCTTCAAACACCTTTCCTTCATTACCGTCCTAATTCTTTTTGCATCACCCCATCTACCATATGCAGCATAGATGTTTGCTAGCATAACATACCTAGCTGTATTTTCTGGTTCCAAGTCAAACAGTGCCTCAGCAGCCTTTCTAGCAAGGTCCAAGTTCCCATGAACTCTACAAGCACCCAATATTGCACCCCACACTGCAACGTGATTCACAATTTCATCAGGCACCTTTTCAGTCAAACTCATGGCTTCCTTGAGTCTGTTTTTCCTCCCCAGCAAATCAATCAGTAAAGCATAGTGATCAGCTTTAGGCTTCACTCCATACTTTCTTTCCATCAAATCCACCAACTCTAGCCCTTCATTATCTAAACCTGCATGGCTACAACCAGATAGCACCCCAAGAAATGTCACATGATTGGGCTCTACTTTGGCTTCTATCATCCTTCTAAACACAGCCAATGAGTCCTCCCCATGACCATTTTGTGCAAAACTAGTTATCAATGTATTCCAAGTAACCACATCCCTGACAGGAGCCATCTCAAACAAATTTTCAGCTGATTTCATATCTCCACACTTACCATACATGTCAATCAAAGCATTGTAGACATACACATTAAACAAGTTCCCACTTATGCAGCCTCGAATAATTTGACCATGCAGCTGCTTACCTCTTCCTATAAGAGCCTCTTCTGCACAAGCATCTACAATACTCACAAAAGTTGGAGCACTAGGCCTCACACCCTCTTCCAACATTTGCTTAAAAACATCAAAAGCTTCACCACAACGCCCATTTCTCACAAAACCCGTTATCAAAGCAGTCCAAGAAACCGTGTTCTTTACCGGCATATCCTTAAATACCTTACAAGCCTCATCCAATCTACAAGCTCTAGAGTAAGCCACAACCATTGATGTCCAAGACACAACATCTCTCTCTGGCATCCAGCAAAACACAGAATACGACGAGTCGGGTTCACCACATTTCCCATAAGCATCAATTAACGCGTTATTGAGAATCAGGTTCCCGTCCATGCCAACTATAACTGCCACCCCATGAACCTGATGCAACAATTTAGCGTTACCCAAACAAGCGCAGCTTCCAACTACGCTAACGAGTGTAAAATCGTCTAACACCAAAACGTTTCGACCATTTTGCATCATTCGAAAGAGCTTAACCGAATCTTCATGAAGATCGTAGCGCGTGAAACCGGAGATTAGCGAGTTATAACTAACGACGTTCCGTTGAGGCATTATATCGAACAGATTACGGGCCTTATCGAAAAGGCCCGTTTTTGAGTAAAACGAGATTAGCGTGTTCCACGAACGAGTGGTCTTGTTGGGAAGATCGTCGAAGGCCTTTTGTAAACTTTCTTCGCAGCCGCATTTTGAATACGCGTCAATGAGACCGTTGGCGAGGAAAGCGTCGAAGAAAAGCGCGGTTTTGATTAGGTGACCGTGCACGGCATGTGCGAGTTTCACCCTCCTCGCCGAGACACACTTTGAAATCATAAACGAACACTTTTCAACGGAGGAAACGATATTGTTGGGGAGCATGGTCATGTTGCTGTCTCTAAATCAAATAAGGGAGTCTTTCTATATGGTTTCGTTAAAAGGACTCACTTCTTCAAATTAAGGGTCTTTCTGTGAATGGGTAGACATGGATTCGTTCAAAAAATGGTGGGTGACCTTTGTTTCCTCGATTCTTCACCCTTCGCGAAGTTATTGGACTCTTGCGTTCGGTCAAAGTCTGGAATTGACGCGCGTCGCATTCATGGTCGAATCATTAAGACACAGTTTTCATCTGAAATTTTCATTCAGAACAGACTCGTTGATGCTTATGGAAAATGCGGTTGTTTTGAGGACGCACGCAAGGTGTTTGTTCATATGCCGCTGAGGAACACTTTCAGTCATAATGCGATTTTAAGCGTTTTGACTAAGTTTGGTAAGCTTGACGAAGCTTTAAACGTTTTTAAGTCGATGCCTGAGCCTGACCAATGCTCATGGAATGCTATGGTGTCGGGTTTTGCACAACATGATCGATTTGAGGAAGCGTTGAAGTTCTTTGTTGACATGCATAGCGAGGATTTTGTGGTTAATGAGTATTCGTTTGGGAGTGCTCTCAGTGCTTGTGCAGGGTTGACAGATTTCAATGTGGGGGTTCAAATCCATGCTTTGATATCAAAATCTCGTTACTTATTAGATGTTTATATGGGTTCTGCCCTTGTTGATATGTACTCTAAGTGTGGAGCGGTGACTTGTGCTCAAAAGGCTTTTGATGAAATGGTTGTGCGGAATATAGTGTCTTGGAACAGTTTGATTACATGTTACGAGCAAAATGGGCCTGCGGGAAAAGCTCTGGAAGTTTTTGTTAGGATGATGGATAATGGGGTTGAACCAGATGAGATAACTCTGGCTAGCGTAGTCAGTGCCTGTGCGAGCTTGTCAGCAACCAGGGAAGGTTTGCAAATTCATGCTCGTGTCATCAAAAGGGATAAGTTTCGGAACGACCTCGTGTTAGGTAATGCGTTAGTTGATATGTATGCAAAGTGCAAAAGAGTTAGGGAAGCTCGACTGGTTTTTGATAGGATGCCAGTTAGGGATGTTGTGTCTGAAACTTCTATGGTTAGTGGATATGCCAGGGCAGCCAGTGTGAAAGCGGCAAGGTTGATGTTTTCAAAGATGATGGAGAGGAATGTGGTGTCCTGGAATGCACTTATTGCAGGTTACACACAAAATGGAGAGAATGAGGAGGCAGTTAGACTTTTCCTCCACCTGAAGAGGGATTCTCTCTGGCCAACCCATTACACCTTTGGGAATCTACTTAATGCGTGTGCCAATCTTGCCGATCTTAAACTTGGTAGACAGGCTCACACTCACATTTTGAAGCATGGATATTGGTTTCAGTCTAGAGAAGAATCTGACATTTTTGTGGGGAATTCTCTCATTGACATGTACATGAAATGTGGAATGGTTGAAGATGGGTGCCGGGTTTTTGAGCATATGGTAGAAAGGGATACTGTCTCATGGAATGCCATGATAGTGGGGTATGCACAAAATGGTAATGGTACAGTCGCCCTCGAAATTTTCAGGAAAATGCTGCTATCTGGAGAAAAACCAGACCATGTTACTATGATTGGAGTTCTATCTGCATGTAGCCATGCAGGACTTGTTGAAGAAGGACGACGTTACTTCCACTCAATGAGGCTTGAGTATGGTTTAGCACCGTTGAAGGACCATTTTACATGCATGATTGATTTACTAGGTCGGGCTGGTTGCCTTGATGAAGCAAACGACTTGATGCAGACAATGCCGATGCAACCTGATGCTGTTGTCTTGGGATCTCTACTTGCTGCTTGTAAGGTTCATGGAAACATTAAATTAGGGAAGCATGTAGCGGAAAAGCTTATGGAAATTGATCCCTTGAACTCTGGACCTTACGTTCTTCTTTCAAATATGTATGCTGAGCTTGGAAGATGGAAAGATGTGGTGAAAGTCCGGAAACAGATGAGGCAACAGGGAGTAGTTAAGCAACCTGGTTGCAGTTGGATTGAAATTCAGAGTCGCGTGCATGTTTTCATGGTGAAAGATAAAAGACATCCTCGTAAGAAGGACATCCATTTAGTTCTGAAAATTCTCACAGAACAGATGAAACGGGCTGGCTATGTGCCAGAAGCTGATGATGATGAGATTTGCGAGGAGGAAAGTGACTCTGAACTTGTCTTGCATTGTGAAATGGAATCAGAGGCTGATACAGCAGTTGCATAAATGAAAATCTTCTGGCTAGTTGTTGAGTTTTTCACTAAAAAGTAAGAAGATTTGGGATTAAAGTTCGCAGATTTGATCAAGGCTCTAGAAATTTGAGATGAAGGTTCGTCCAAAATTATTCATAAGGGTTTAAGTCAAATTTATAGTAAGTAGGCTAAAGATGCAGAACCTCGAATGTACCCATCGATTTGTTGTTACCACTTCTTCAGTGCATCTCTGATATATACTTTCTGTCCGCTAACTTTCTTGCAGATAAGTTCATTGATTTTGATCATATGATCAGTTTGATTGCCAAATATATGAGCTCAAAATAGTTAATGTGTCATATTTACAAATGGAGTCTTCCTGTAAATCAGATGGGCCCTTGGCCATTAGCATTTAGGGATATAAAACTACAATAAAAAGGAATGGCAGATATATCTCAGTAGATCTCAAGCTGTTAATTGCTTCATTACGTTGTTTGTTAATATCTATATACCATCTCGTACAAGATGTGTGTTGTGATTGAAATTAGGATTTTAGAGTAAGCCTGGTGAAATGCTCATACTTCAGTTATGGCATCACCTATGTTCATTATGGGAGTTGTTGCTACACAAGATACTGAAGCTTTTGTGTGTGTAAAAATAAAAACGGCAGAATCCTCGGCCAGCATATACAAAAAAACATGTATTGTGAAAGCAAATTAGGAGGGAAGAAGAATGTGAATGAAGAGAGAGACGGTGGTGTAAATTAAGTAATGCTAGACAACAGAAACCACCACAATATCATTTTTGTTGTCTTGTTACATTTTTTTCTTGTTGATATGATTCTATATCTTCTTTGTTTCCTCTATGCAGATAAATCCAAGTGATGTGAACCAACCCTCTCGAGAGTGAGAGAGTCATCATACTTTTAGAATGATTCCTTGTGAGCATCGGTACCTAAGAATTACAAAAGAAATGAACCTGGAAACCAGGATGAAGCACACCATCACCCCAACATTCTTCCATCTACTAGTCTCCCCTCCAAGCTTTGCCTCTTTAAGTACGTCCTCTCCTCTCACCACACACGCCCCAAATAAGTACTCCAAACACTTTTTTGAGTTGGAGAACTCATTTATCAGAAATCCTTCAAAGGGATACTTAAATGGAGATATATAATGCATGAAAATCCAGTAACTTGGAATTTGGTGTTTTGATATGAAGTATCCAGAGAACAGAAGAAACGAACCGATGGCACCAGCAATCAATGAATTCCCAACAATGAAATTAGGCACCGCAGCACTGAAACATACCACAACCGAATTTGCAGTGTAAAGAATTAGCCAAATTAGCATCAGAAAGTACAAAAATGCCGAAAAATTCCTGTTGAGATCAATAAGCCAGTACAGAGGCACTGTGAATAAAATGGCTAGTATGAGCAAAAATGGCAAGTAAACTAGGCCATTGGCGATAGCATAAGATGAAACTCTGTAGCTTCCACTAGATATTTCTTTCATTAGAATATCCCTTTCTTGCAGAAATATTGGTAGAGCTTCGTTGGTGCTTGATAACATAAACGTTAAAACGAAAGCAAATAGACCCACTCTTTCTTCCGCTCCCTCTAGACCATCCTTGAGATTACAAAAGACTGAGCCCAAAACCAGTCCAGAAAGCAGCATTTGAATTGTCCTGCACGCAAAGAGTTCCTTTGTGCGTAGGATATTTTTGGAGAATCTATGAGTGAGAATCATAGTTTCTCTCCATACAGAATTTGCAAAATCACAAGTGATATCCATTCCCGCACTAATGGTTTCTTCATCAATTAACTTGGATTGTTGAAAGAGCTCTTGCAAAGTAAACTTGCCACTTCTACTCTCACCCTGATCACCAAATATCTCGTGTAACATTTTCCTTGGTAATCGCCACGAAGCTTCTAGCTGAACCTGCTGACATTTTTTATGTTGCTGAATGGTGTAAATGGAATCAATGGCATACTCAACCACGTTAACATGAAGAGGAATTTCTAAACCCATTAGCCTTAGATTTACACCCAGCAAATCCACAGTGCCATGGTGCAACACAATACCATCAGCCAATAACAGTATTGAGTTAAACAACTTCACCATTCTGTACCCTGGTTGGTGGATAGTCAGGATTATAGTTCGCCCCCTAGATTCAGCCATTACTTTAAGCATATCAATTATTTGCAAAGCTGAGATACTATCAAGCCCTGAAGTTGGTTCATCCAAAATCAGTACCTTTGGATCATGTATGACTTCAACACCAATGGAAACTCGGCGCCTCTCACCACCAGATATGCCACGGACCCTGTCATCTCCAATTCTATTCCTAGCAACATGGCTAAGACCAAGCTCTAGAATTAGTGACTTGACCCTGGAGCATAGTTGTTCTTGAGGAAGACGTAACCTTAGTTTTGCACTAAACATTATGGTTTCTTCAACCGTAAGTAAGGGAAACAAAGTATCCTTTTGCGAAACATACCCTGAAATTTTTTTTAACTCAGCTTTATCCACAGGTTCATGATTCACCAAGATACACCCACTTTGTGAACTAGCTTTACCAGCTAGGATCTTAACAAGGGATGATTTCCCAGCCCCACTTGGCCCAACAACTGCCAGAATTTCCAGTGGCTTTGCTATGCAATTCACGTTCTTGAGGACATGCCTAACTCCACTGCATGATCTTTGTTCAGTTTTTTCTTCATCTTCTGCTTCACAACCATCTTCTTCCCTATTCAATTGTAAAAATTTGCTGAAGATTCTAGAAGGTTGCTCTGCTGCCTTTGTACGGATGTTGTAGTTTATGTCTGTTGCCTCAACCTCACACCCTTGTTTCTTCATTGAATACGTTCTTTTCTCTCTTTTTTTTTCTCTCTTCCTCTATCTGTTTGTCTTCTACTCGCTTCTTATTACAAGCCCTTTTGGCTGTCTTGCTCTATATTTTCTATATTATTTTCTGAAAGCTGAATCTACTGTTTGGGCCTCAGCCACTTTTTGTGAAACAATAGTGGTTCGAAGGGAATTCACTGCAAAGACATTGAGATTCTCAAACTTTGTATTCATAGTTCACGTGCACTTGTTCTGGCTAGTGCATGGTGAATAAAATTATTAAATGGAATGGTTCACGTGGACATTCTTTGATTCTCATCTTCAGTGGCTAACTGGAACAATAAAACAATTGGAGGATTCTGAATTCGCATCATTAATAGTTTCGGAGTAGGGTTGATGCCACTGTGAGACTAACTTATCCCTTCAACGTGTATGAGTGGGATACTTAATTATTTTTTGCTGACATTGTATCAATTCTCTCATCCTTTAATGTTTACAAAGCAACTAATATAATAAAAAATATTAGTATATTGGTTTTTAATACACTTGATGCAGGTGATTTGTGCTCTAAATGTTAGAATAATTAATGCTATTATTCCAAAAACTTGAGGTTTGTAAAATAAAAGTTAAGATCTATGTGTACATAATTCTTGCTGGGAACTAACCTTTGAGATTTTCTAAACTATGAGATTTTCTGCAAAATCAGGCATAAAATTCACACCCACTATTATTGTTGTTGGTACAAGATGGTTCTAAAGGAGGATAAATAGAACTTGTAGACATTTTAAAAATGTTTTGCACAGACATAATATTATATATAAGAGAGTAATACAAAGAAGAATTACACAAGAATTTATACTGATGCACATGTAATTGAGGCTACGTCCAATCTTGTAAGTCACGAGTATCAACCTCTTCAGGTTACAACGAGTATCAACTTCTTCAAGTATCATGAGTTTAATCCTATCTAGGAAACACGAGTATAAACCTCTCCAAATATCCTTTCTCAATCTCCGCATAAGATAGAGAACTCACAATTTCAATCAACAAAATAATCTCTTACACAGGAGAGTTCAATCATGCTCACAGGGTATACTTCATTATATGAAGTATTTTACAATGATTATCACACAACCCAATATCACTATAAAAAAATGAATTTGACTCTAATATTCACCGAGTATTCTCTCTTTTTCCTTCTCTTCAAGAATTGATATGACAGTGTTTAATCACTTTTGTATTTTCTCTTGCATTCTTCTTGTCTTCTTTATCTTGGTCTTGGTATTTATAAGCACGTTGTGTTAGTAATTTTGGGTCATGCATATAGATGATACATAATTAAATGTGTTAGGGCCATTAAAGATTTGGCTAAAGGCACATGTCATGAAAATAAATATTGTGTAGAGACCAGTTAGTAATTTCTAATTTGATGAGAGGCCAAATTAGAGCCACCCATACTTGATTCATGTTTGTCTTTGGTTAATTTAATTAATTTCTATTCAGAACCCTAAATCCCTAATTCTGAAACCCTTAATCCCAATTTTGTTTTTTGGGAGAAAAAACCCCAAATTGAGAATCCTAGGGTTTCTTAAAACCATAATTGAAGTAAATTATTTTAATTAATTTTGAATTTTGGGTTCAAAGACATTTGAATATAAGGATTTATATTTTAGAATATAAATAATTTTATTTATTTTATATATATTTTTTGGTTGTTTAATATATAAAATAAATATATAAAATAAATATATTTGGTTTTGGAATAAATATATAATCAAATTTTGGTTTTGTTTAATATTTTAAATGAATTAATTGAATCAAGAAGTCACCAAAGTGACCTCTTTGAGTAGATAGTTCATGAAAAATGTTAAATGTTGGTGTTTATGTACGTTCATGCGGGTATTGATCGGCCCAAAGGAAGATTAATATTTGGCCGAATTGCATACACACATGTGATGATAAACATGTGATAATTATAAGGATTTGCTTTGTCGATGATAAATTAATCCAAAGATTGGTTTGTTGTTGGACGTGCTTTATTATCAATCATTACAACCAGATACCTCTAGAAGTTGATATTATTGTCAAAGACTTGATATTAATGGTGCATTGGGTGATTTGAGATGGGTTAAACCATTATTTGAATATTTTTATAATGATTTATTTTATTATGTGAGCATAATTAGTTAATTCCTCTTGTTTTATATACAACTACAATTCCGATTCTCAACGGAACAAATTTTAAGGACTAGAAAACGAATTGCATAGTCTTGTTATGGTCTGTTCTGAGGTCAATTTAGCGTCAGTACCTAGTAACACTTGATGGTTAGACTCAGGTGCTACTACTAACATCAGTGTTTCTATGAAGGGTTGTCTAAACTACCGAAAGCCAACTGATTCTGAAAGATGGATATATGTTGGAAATGGCAAATCGATGGAGGTAGAGGCTATTGGGCATTTTAGATTATTGTTATGTACTGGTTTTTATTTGGATTTGAAAGACACTTTTGTTGTGCCGTCATTTAGACGGAATTTAATTTCAATTTCTTATTTGGACAAATCTGGTTATTCTTGTTCATTTGGAAACAGTAAATTCAGTTTGTCTTTTAATTCAAATATTGTTGGAACTGGTTCACTTTTGGCTTATGATAATCTATATTTGCTTGATACTGTGACCACCTATAATGAAACTCTCAATATAGAATCTCATGGTACTAAACGTAAAATTGACAATACTCAATCAGGAGCATTATGGCACAAGCGCTTAGGTCACATCTCTAAAAATAGAGTTGAACGACTTGTGTCAAATGGAATCTTAGAGTCCATTGACTTCACAAACTTTGATGTTTGTGTTGAATGCATTAAGGGCAAACAGACCAAAGCGAAGAGATTAGGTGCATATAGAGGTTCAAACGTCTTAGAGTTGATTCATACGGATATTTGTGGGCCATTTCCTACACCTTTTTGGAATGGTCAACAATACTTTATATCATTCATAGACGATTACTCAAGATATGCATACTTATTTCTTATACATGAAAACTCACAGTCTTTGGATGTGTTCAAATCTTTTAAAGTTGAAGTTGAAAATAAACTCAACAAAAGAATTAAGTCTGTTAGATCTGACCATGGTGGTGAGTACTATGGCAAGTATGATGGATCAGGTGAACAACGTCCAAGACCTTTTGTCAGGTACCTAGAGGAGTGTGGAATTGTTCCACAGTACACCATGCTGGGATCACCCAGTATGAATGGTGTAGCTGAGAGACGAAACCAGACTCTTAAGGATATGGTAAGGAGTATGATTTGTCATTCCACCTTACCAGAGTCACTATGGGGAGAGGCACTAAAGACAACAACTTATATTCTAAACAGAGTACCAATTAAAGCAGCTACTAAAACACCTTATGAGCTTTGGATTGGACGAAAGCCTAGTCTAAAGCATTTCCATGTATGGGCTTGTCCAACTGAGGCAAGGCCTTACAAGCCAAATAAAAAGAAATTGGACTCTCAAACAGTAAGTAGTTACTTTATTGGTTATTCTGAGAGATCCAGGGGATATAAATTTTATGATCCTATATTAAAGACAATTTTTGAGACAGGGACTACTACATTCTTTGAGGATATTGAGTTTGGGGGGAAGAATCAGATTAGGAAATTTGTTTTGGAGGAAGAATCGGTAATAATTCCAGAACCGATTCAAACAATTACTTTTGATGAAGTAAGTTCGGAACCTCCACAAAACATTGCTGATGAACCCCATACTCAAGATGATTTGGTTGTTCGTGAAGAACAAACTCAAGATCCTCAACAACCTATGCTTCATGAGCCAGCACCTTTGCGGAGATCCATGAGAGAAAGGAGAAGTGTCATTTTAGATGATTATGTTGTATTTCCCCAAGAAAATGAAGATCCTAACAATGATGTGATGGAAGATGATCCAATCACCGTTCGTCAAGCCATACAAGATCCTAATTCAGAAAAAATGGATTGAAGCAATGAGGGAAGAGTATAAATCCATGCAAGACAATAAGGTTTGGGAACTTGTCCCATTACCAGAAGGTGTGAAACCCATTGGTTGTAAATGGTTATTTAAGACCAAACGGGATTCTAACGGTAATGTGGAGAGGTATAAGGCTCGTCTTGTAGCTAAGGGATTTACTCAAAAAGAAGGGATTGACTTTAAAGAGACTTTTTCTCCAGTTTCATCAAAAGACTCTTTTAGGACAATTATGGCTCTTGTTGCACATTATGATTTGGAGCTTCATCAAATGGATGTCAAAACGGCGTTTCTCAATGGTGACATTGACGAGACGATCTATATGGTGCAACCAGAAAATTTTGTGTCGGGAGACCCAAAGAATATGGTTTGCAAATTGACTAAATCCATTTATGGACTAAAACAAGCATCCCGTCAATGGTACCATAAATTTCATCAAGTAATTCTCTCATTTGGCTTCGAGATGAATCTTGTTGATGATTGTGTGTATCACAAGTTTAAGGGGAGCAAGTTTATTTTCCTGATCTTGTATGTTGATGACATTCTGCTTGCCACTAATGATATAGGCATATTGCACGAAACTAAGAAATTTCTGTCAAAGAATTTTGAAATGAAAGATCTTGGTGACGCCTCCTTTGTATTAGGAATTCAGATACACCGAGATCGATCTCGGGGTATTCTAGGATTATCACAAAGGAGCTATATCGATAAAGTTCTTAAAAGGTTTAGCATGCATGAATGTAAATCCGGGGATACTCCAGTTGCTAAGGGAGACAAGTTCAGTCTCAATCAGTGCCCAAAGAGAAATTTGGAAATTAAGGAAATGCAGAAGATTCCTTATGCGTCAGCTGTAGGGAGTTTGATGTATGCCCAAGTATGTACACGTCCAGACATAGCATACATAGTTGGGGTTCTAGGCAGATACTTAAGAAATCCAGGAATGGACCATTGGAAAGCAGCAAAGAGGGTCATGAGATATTTCAAGAGAACAAGAGGTTATATGCTCACATACAGGAGGGACTTTTGGAGTATGCTCGAGTAATATAATGGAAATTTTGAGCTCATAAAGTCTAACACATTTATAAGGTTGTAAGGACATATATATTTGTGACCAGTGGGAGATTGTTAGTAATTTTGGGTCATGCATATATATGACACATAATTAAATGTGTTAGGGTCATTATTTATAAAGCCAAATAATAAAGTGATCTGACTAAATTAAAGATTTGGCTAAAGGCATATGTCATGAAAATAAATATTGTGTAGAGACTAGTTAGTAATTTCTAATTTGATGAGGGCCAAATCAGAAATACTAAAACTTAAGTAATTCAGATTATAAATGGTCGTGGTCCCCTTCTGAGAGCAAACACAGAGTCATAACGCACTCTTCCTGTTCCTTTCTCCCCATCCCCATCAAGAGAGAAAACCAAAGGGAAATAAAGGTGCTCTACAGGAGGAAGATCACTATATCATTAGTTCTCTCTAATATTATCGTTATGGCCAATTCAGGTACGCTTTCGTTTACTATTTACAACATGATTATCAGTATAGGTATGAGATATTGTTTATGAGTTTATGATTGATTATTAGAATCAATATTATGATTTATATTATGTTTATGTACATGAATGTGCGTTTATGTGCGTAAAAGTGTGATTATGTGCATGAAGATGTCAGAATCAATAATAGGATCATATTCTGCGTTTATGCTTACATGATAAGTTAGGTGACCCATCCATTGAGTAGAAGTTTATGTAGGTTAATATGCGTAGTTGACATCTCCAAATTTTTTCGCACGCATTCTGATTTTTTTGGAATTGGAGAAACTGAGAAAATTGGTGATTGAGAGGAATGATGGAGATGGTGGACTAGGGAAAGAGGGTGAAGATGAAGGTAAGGAAGGACAAGAAGGTGCTGGGAGGAGAGGAGAAAATTTATGCGTGTGTCCCTGTGATGTGTTGAATTGAAATTGATGAAGGGAAGAAGATGAGAGGATTGACTAGGTGAAGGTGGGAAGGGAGAAGGATGGAGATGGTGGAGAAAGAAAGGAAGATGAAGATGGAGGTTAGAAGGGAGAAGAAGATGGCTAGAGAAGAGGGAAAAGAAAAAAAACAAAAATAAAAGAAAATAAAATTGTAAAAAAAAAACTGACTTGTGTAATTTTAAAGAGAACACATGTCAAAAATGAATGGTGGACTTGCACACCGTTTTCCATATCATGAAAACCGTTAAAGTCGTCCAATATTGAAGACCAAATTCATTTGTTTTATAAGGACACAGACTTAACAAGATCAAACTTTGAAATACGGACTAAAACCAAAATTGTGTTATAGTTTAGGTACCAAAAACATAGTTAACCCAATTAAAATTTAGGGTGTGCGCTTATAAGAAAAATAGACCAAATTTAAGAGTACAAAATTATTGTCAATTGCTTTTGGCAAAACTCAAATCCTAGTTCTTTATTTTGGCCAGTTTTTCTGTAATTTAAAATCATCTGTACTTATTGCGAATCATATTTCATCAATCAGAGTGGCGCAGCGGAAGCGTGGTGGGCCCATAACCCACAGGTCCCAGGATCGAAACCTGGCTCTGATATAGAGTGTTTTTTGCTTTATTGGCAACTAAAATAGTTCCAAAAAATTATAATTAGTCTATAAATTGATAATTAAAATAATTTTTATATAGTCACCCAAGTTGAAGTATCTTGTATGTTTTTGTGCATGTGTTTAACAAGAAAGATGTGATGGTTGATATGGTTTGGAGTAGAGAGAAAAAAAAGCAAAAGCCACTCTATATCAGAGCCAGGTTTCGATCCTGGGACCTGTGGGTTATGGGCCCACCACGCTTCCGCTGCGCCACTCTGATTGATGATATTGATTTGCAATAGGTACAGATGATTTTAAATTTCAGAAAAACTAGCCAAAATAAAGAACTAGGATTTGAGTTTTGTCAAAAATAATTGACAATAATTTTGAACTCTTAAATTTGGTCTATTTTTCTTATAAGCGCACACCCTAAATTTTAATTAGGTTAACTATGTTTTTGGTCCCTAAACTATAACACAATTTTGGTTTCAGTCCGTATATTAAAGTTTGATCTTGTTAAGTTCCTGTCCTTATAAAACAGATGAATTTGGTCTTCAATATTGGACGATTTTCGTGATATGGAAAACGGAGTGAAGGTCCACCATTTATTTTTGACACGTGTTCTCTTTAAAATTACACGAGTAAGTTTTTTTTTTTACAATTTTATTTTCTTTTATTTTCATTTTTTTTTCTTTTCCCTTTTCTCTAGCCATCTTTATCTCTCTTCTAAGCTCCATCTTCATCTTCCTTTCTTTCTCTACCATCTCCATCCTTCCCCTTTCCCACCTTCACCCAGTCAATCCTCACTTCCGCTTCCCTTCATCAATTTCAATCCAACACATCACAGAGACACGCGCATAAATTTTCTCCTCTCCTCCAGGCACATTCTTGTCCCTCCTCACCTTCATGTTCACCCTCTTTCCCTACTCCAACATCTCCATCATTCCTCTCAATCACCAATTTTCTCAATTTCTCCAATTCCAAAAAAATCAGAATGTGTGCGAAAGGAGATGTCAACTACACATATTAACCTACATAAACACCTACTCAATGGATGGGTCACCTACCTTATCAATTTTTTTGTTTAAATTTTGACCCGTTCACCTTGAAATAATAACTCCTTCCTTTACTTTTACTTTTATCAAAGAGAAAATAAAACAATAGTTTTATAAAATTTTAAATTATTGAATACATTCTTTTGAAGAGCTTAAACTAAGTACTCATGCTATGAATTATTTGAAAAAGATAAATCCCTAACTATTAAAATTGAAAATAATAAGTGTATTTTAACTTTTTTTTAATCTCTTCGTACTCTCTTTTCATTAGTTTTTTTAATAAGCTTGTTAGAGTAATTTTTTGGACAAATAGTAGGTTCATATATATATATATATATA
>Ga0209589_1003857_pt1 | contig 26108 bp, 13 predicted proteins | sample CowpeawhiteBW_FD_187525 | JGI IMG/M metagenome (GOLD analysis project Ga0209589, IMG submission 187525) | Root nodule microbial communities of legume samples collected from California USA - Cow pea white BW (SPAdes) (version 2) | ecosystem: Host-associated > Plants > Roots > Nodule | place: USA...
TATATATATATATATATATATATATATATTATCTTAAATATACATCAATGTTAACTATTACATATCATTAATTGTGCTTGTGTTGTTATTCCTTAGTTTTAAATTTTGTATGTTTTTCAATGTTAATGTTTTACCTTTAAGAAAAGTGACACGAAAAAGTATTCAAGGAACGTTATACCTTCCCAATTCTAAAGATTATTTTTACATTTTATTGTTCCAAAGTTCAGTTTATTTAACAGCATATACGCTTTATCAAATTTGTACATCTACATAAAGAATATAATAAAATTAGCATTCTACTAATCATATTATATAATCATTGGTTTACAAAAAACTTTTGTTCATATAATAATAATAATATAACCATAATTGTGAATATAGATATTTAAACCATAGTTGCTACTTCTACGTAAAGAATCCAATTTTTGGGCACATAGATATTTAAACGCTTAACACCACTGATAGCATATGACATTTAATATGTGCCACAAAAATCTTTTTACATATTTGTAGGACTAACAAAATATATATATATATATATATATATATATATATATATATATATATATATATATATATATAACGATAGTTAGAATATTATTAACATATGATGACATAAAATTTGGCAATTGTAGAACAAATTTACATTTCAATAAATATTTACATTTTACTAATAATGTTTGATATCCATTGGTGCTACCTAATTTACAACCATTGTCTATCCATGATAGCCAATTCCAAGCAAAAACCCAAGTGCACCATAAAAAAACATTAATATGGTTATGGCTTCCAAAGTACACCACATCATGGTTAACATTCATCACTACACATTTAAAAATAAAATTATATATATATATATATATATATAGTTTCAAATATCACTGGCCCACGTTACTACTTTTTCTGTTTCATTCGTTTCTTAGTTTTGGTCCTAGAAAATTTTGCACTTGGTATATCGTCCAGGTGATCGCAATCAACTTCAAAGTCCAATAATAATTCATTTGTAGGGGTAACACAGAAATCAATATAAGGATCATGATATGTTGAACCACTCAAAGTCAATTGTAACATATCAAAACAGTATTGGTATGGCTTTAATTTTGGGAGTTATAAAAGATTCAATGTTTAAAGAAGTTATATATTATGTCTTACCATACAAATGTCAGCTTCAGTATTTTCATCACAACTTGTCTTACCACTAGATTCTTTAATCTGTGCATTTAAGGATAAAGTTCTTAGCACATGATAAATTTAGTATAACAAAATAAGTATAGAAATAGTTTCAATTACAGATACCTTTCCTGTATAAGTTGCACTTTTAATGGAACCAACAGTTTTAGATTGGGTACTTGAACCACATATAACTATGGGACTGAACTCTTTAATCTGTCATTTCCAGAACAATAGATTATTTTAAATTTAGTATCACCAAAGAAGTACAAATATATAGTTTGAATTACATATACCTTTTTTGCATGAGCTCCACTTTTAATCAAACCAACTGTTTTAGATTGGGTACTAGAACCACATAAACCTATGGGACTGGACTCTTTAATCTATCATTTCCATAAAAGTAGCTTATCATAAATTTAGTATCACCAGAGAACTATAAAAGTAGTTTGAAGTACAAATACCTCTTTTGCATGAGATCCACTTTTAATCGAACCAACTATTTTAGATTAGGTACTGGAATCACATATACTTGTGGGACTGGACTCTTTAATTTTTCATTTCCATAACAGTAGTTAATAAATCATTTATTCAGTATCAAAAATGAACTACTAACATAAATTTAAATGATTCTTACAACTTATGTCTAAGATTCGCATGTAATCAGAACAGTTGTTTCAGCTTCGTTATTAGAATCACATATTGGTACACCAAAAGACTTTTTACCCTGTGCATTCATAAATAAATTTATTACATCATAAAATCCATAAACATAAAGCAATTAATGACATATAAAGTACTTGACCTTTTCTATTTCGGGTCTACCCTTAGAATTTGCTTCGGTACTGGAATCACATGTACCTTCACCATTGGAGTCTTTAATCTACGTATGAAGAATGAAATAATTGAGTTATTAAATATATTTCGCTTTCATATAATTGTTTTGACTATAGTATAACAACTTAAAATGATGAAATAAATGAGTTACCATCTTTGACTCATGTTTACTTCTAATAAAAGCAATAGTTTCTAGATTGCTTGAAGCTTTCATCCACCGATGAAGATTTGTTCTTTGGTTGAACTCTAACCTTAAATGCAAGAGTACATCCTAGCAAAACATCTAGATCCTCTGGAAAACATTTCGGATCATCCTCCTCATCCTAAGAACAAGCAAAAAATAACCAACCTTTACACTTAAATTTACTTAAGTAATGGATCAACATAGTAATACTACCTCAATCATTTTATTCATTAACTCAACAGCTGATACACCAATCAAGTTAGTGCAGTCTTGATCCCATATAATGAAATTCGCATAACTGTCTCCATCACAGACCTATAATTCCAAATTATAACTACAACAAATGGATTTATTTAATTCAAACCATAGAACTATATGTTAACATGTAACATATTAAAAAAAATACAAACATAATTCCAAGTTTTTCATTATCAAACCCACACATAGCAGACTTAAAAGCATTTATTTCTTAAGTCTTCTTCCTGCAGCCATTGCATACTGGATAACACCATCCATCATTCCCTAAATTAAACTTTATAGTAGTCGCAATAGTGACACAATACAATTTCTATATCAAACAAAAAAAAAGTTATTACAATACTAAAATTCAAAATTCAATAATCATCTTACAATCCATTAATTAGTGCTTCATTACCTCCTTCATTGTTGTGATTTCAGATATCGTACTAACAATAGCATTATACATAAATTTTTCATGTTCATTATACTAGGATGGTGAACTCAATTGGCTACCTTCTTGACTCAGACTAACTTCATTGCCAAAAGTCTATAATTCCAATATCTAAGTCATTGTCATACAATAAATGGTAAATAATGTTATAGGAACTAAATAATTCAAGAAACACATATTGTATCCATTGCTCCTTGAATCGGACCAATTAAGCATATTCATCACCCATTAACAACTTTGAACCATTCAAGGAGTTTGACATTGACACTAGCCACCTTCCTAAAAGCAACAATAAAATCATTATTACAAAACCAAAAAACACTGAAATTAAATTCGCAAACCTGAACACGATTTGATCTTAGCCTAAGTCAACATAACAACAATAATATACAAATCCAGGTCTCCCCTCCAATTACTCATAAATTTGAAGTAATAGGAATCCCACAACGTACACCCAATCACAACAGAACTGTAGAAGGAAACCACAATAGTTTATCAATATCAATTGATAAATGAAACCATAATAAAAAAAGCACTATACTAAATTATTACTAACCTCAAATCCCTTATATGAAATACAACATTCTTAGATTGGGGATTACATCTCATGTTATCCACACCCTAATAATATCTAAAACCAATAATAACGTGAAAACAAAATCATTAAATATTTACAAGGTAATAAATATTGAGAAAACATATGTTTGATCTAAAAAAACCAACATTATATGTACCTACCATACACCAAATCAATAGAGAAATTTCCATCAACTATATCCTTGATACTTTTGAAGTTATAAATGTTTAGTGGAATACTTGAAATTTGTTGTTCTTTATAGTTGTTGCTCCTATGAACAATAACTTGTAAGAATGGTCACATACCCGAAATTGTCCTTGGTTCTTCAAGATTTTAAAATTATGCATTATATCATTGCATAATTTTCTTCCCAACTTTTCAACCAACTTTTAAAATATGTATGACCCTCAACCAGCTTTTCTTCCCATAAACCTAAATACGTACTGACAAGATTTTAAAATACTATGACCCTCAACCAACTTTTCTTCCCACAAACCTAAATCTTCCTTTTTTTATCATTGCAGGAATCATATCACCCTAAAAAAATAAGGTGAATCATAAAAATCATTCCACATCTAAAATGAAAACAACAACACAACACACTTTGTTTACCTTCTGATCCAAAAGAATCAACTTAATATGACGATTCGTATCCCAGTTATGAACAAACCACAAATCTTTTACTCTAACAGCAAGCTTCAAAGTTTCTTTCTTCTCATTAATATATTTGATCATATCAAATGTCCTCGCCATTTCAAGACAACAAACACAAATTAGACGAAGTAAAAAAAAATATAAAACATAGACAATAAAAGTAAACCACAAACAATCAAGTCAAAAACACAAACAAATATTCAAAACATAACACTAAAATACATACCTGGTAAAACTTAGAGAAAGCAAGCACCGAACACCAACGTTCGAACTTCAAAAAACACATACACGAAATAAAATACATAAACACAATAGCAAAACTATAAAACAAACCAAAAACTCAGACATCAAAACAAAGCGAAGAAATGTCATACTTGATCAAATTGAGGAAACGAAAACCTAGACGAATAAAACGATAACGTAGACGAAGTAAAAACGAAAGTAAAACATATTCAATACACAATAAAAGTAAACAACAAACAAAGAACTGAAGAATACAAACACGAAATCTAAAATGATCTCAGAGCAACTGAGGTACAAGATCGAACCAAAAACTCATACACACAAACAAAGAAAAGAAAAATGATCTTAGAGCAACTGAGATACAGGATCGAACCAAAAACTCAGACACACAAATGAAGAAAATAAATGTCATACCTAAGGAAACTAGAGAAAAGAAGAAGCAAGAACCATATGCAGACGACGGAACCACCCAACACTACCCTTAAAAAATCGTCTCAAATTGAGCTCAAATTATTAATGCATGCAACATCAATCAAGTCATGCACAGTACTCCCTCCATCCAACACTCAAACAGGTGGAAAAGAGCAAATTACTTTTATCACCAAGCAATCAAACCAAATTGAGGCTGGAGAAGAGTATTACATGAGTAAAATACTCAGGATTTTAGTTTAGATCACGGGTGATGTGTTTAAAAGAAGGTAAAGTTACGAAAAAACCTGTAAAATGGACTGGTGTCAATGAATTAAGTTATGATATTTGGGTAATATTTAGAGGTGTTTGTTTTTGTGTAGTGTCTTTTGAGAACTTAAAAAACTTGAACATTTTTCGATATAGGATGTTTACTAAACTTTCATGAAGATTTTCATAAGGACAATGTTGGCCATTTCAATGTGTTTCTTTAAGAGCTCAAACAATAAAGTAGTCTCACTAGCATGGTTCCCTGTGTTCTTTTTCAATTTATTGACATTCATTAATGTTTCAAGGTAAAAATACCATGCGATCTTTTGAAAAATCTTACTCAGTCTCATATTGCATTTCAAATGTTCTAACAAGAGTCAATATTACCTTCGTAAAATCGTAATGTTCTCTAATTCTTCCTTAACTAAGATTTGTCATCAGTTAGTACTTGAACCAATGAGTATATTTGCCTCTGAAGATGGTGCAATACTGAAGTCATATAAGAAATAAACGAGATAATAAATATATAATAATTAGTCATGTATATTTTAAAAATATTACCAAATTATACTATTTTAATAATTTTTTACTTATTATGTAAGTACGTGATTAGTTGATTTATTGTTTAGGTATTCTCATAATTTTGTCTATACAACTTATTGTAAACAAACTAACAATAAGACATAATTACTTCTTATTGACTCTAAGCTAAGTATAATGAACTAATAATCAATTAATCGTATGTGTCCAATTTTATGCAACAAAGGGAAATAAGAAAAGAGAAAGAGACATGAGATGAGAGAAATTGGTTAGATGAGATAAAAAGAAAAGAAATAAAATTATAATAGAAAATGGTCTAACAGATATTGGGTAAAACTCCTCATATCTACATAAATAAGTTCATTAACTCTACATTTACATTTCATAGTGGACCGTAACTTTGAAAGAAAATTTATTTGGTCAGCCAGTTGGAGGATAAAAGTCTTAAATATTTTATAAGAACTTTAAATTATAAGCATATTTTTGTGAAATATGAATAAATTTCATTGAACACATTAGCAATACAAATGTTTTTTTTTTGCACTCACTTAATATTGTTACTGTATAGGGTGAGATCGTTGGTTTTAAAATAATTCCTCTAAAAAAATATTTTTTGAGATATATGTAGTTGTTATAATTGTAAAGAAATTGTTATTGAGCTATATATAGCTTTATCTTGTGCCAAATTTCTCTCCTCTATTATATAGAAATGCTTGCACCTCCTTTCTAATTTTTGAGAAGTTTAAATTCTCAAGGCACTTCAATTTTTCAATAACTTCCAAAATCACACTCAGTTCTTTTCTCAAATGATGAATTCTTTTACCTAATTTGGCTTCAACCTCATTTAGTATTAGTTGTTGTCCCTACTCAAGTTGATAGTCTTGTCATCATCAATATTAGCCTCAAATAAAAATTGATGGTTAAGGACTGTTTCAAGCCTTTCCAGCTAAGTAGAAATGTTCTTTTCAGAGTGACAATTTTTTGTGTAATTAGAGAGTGTAGTATATAGAATTTGTTTATTTGATAGGAACGACTAATTTCTAATTTTATTATCTTTTTAAATCAAGTGGCTTTATTATTTCTAAGACTTTCATTCTCTATTTAGATAGAAAAATGAGGAATTGTTCTAACTTTAGTGTATTGGAATCATTGGTAACTTAAATTTTAGCTTATTCGAAAACATTATTATTTCTCAATAGACCAAGTTAATTTTACACTTATCAAGTTCAAATAACTTTTCTATTACCTATAAATTAAATTACTTTTGTTGAACTAATCTAAATGTGAATAATCAATATTAATATAATAATATTCTACATTAGTTATAAAAAATTATAAAATCTATATATACATAACATTGTAATTAACATTAAGTAAAAGATGTTAAAATAAAGTATCTATCTTTGTCTAAAAGAGAAAAATTCAAATCGAATCGGGTCTCATGTAATCTTTTACCACACCAACGAATGGTATAAAAATCTCTTACAACATCAAGAAAATAAATATTAGCATCACATTCTTATTAAACAATGAAACCTAGAGTATCAAATAATAAATATATGAAATAGCTCATCTCGATGAGTACATGTGCCAGGGTCTTAGTTTGTCTAGAGAGGATTTAGAAAGTTGAGTATTTCAAGATGTTAGATCAAGTTTTTTTAGAACAATTAATGATACTGATTAACTAAGTTTTAGTTCACGACTTCTCTCTATTATCGGTACATGGTTTTGGTTTGCATCTTAATACAACCTATGAGTAAGCTCTTTCATAATGTTGCTTATAAAAAAAATAAAAGTAATAAAAACTCCTTTTTAAGGTTTAAACATAGGAGAATAATTTAACCGAAAAGACTACCTCGTTAACCTAAGTACCAGATTCAGATATCCTACTGACACTCCCATAGTAGCTAGCAAGAAAGATACTTCATAATATTATAATGTTGGTGGAACAATAAGACAATTTCTTTATAAAAAGAAATAGAAATTGTTAGCACACTTTCATTTTGGTTGCGTTGTGGGGGGGAAATGTGATGTGGTTCATGTGAAAGGCGTTTTGTTTTGTATCGATTTGTGAAGAAAAGGACAAAGTTTTTGATAATAGAGAGGTTGTGTCTCCGTTCCTAACCAAGGTTCACTGAATGGAATAACTGAAAGAGATTCCATGCTCTGCTTTGGGTTTAGTTCAATTTCCACCTTCCAACACAACTTCAAAACGTAGAATTAGTGAAAAGCAAAAAAATATTTGTTCACATTCTGTGATTTACTTGGTGAAAAAGTTAATTATTACAACCTCAAAGCATCACTGTTTCACCAAAACCAACCTAAATGAGAATTTCTACTTCAAAGGCTTCTGATTTTGAACCTAAAATCTGCGTTAAACAATTCCGACACACTCACATGGATCATGTTTTGCACCTTTAACAACACAAATCAAAACGGACATTATTCACATACAGAGTACCAGCGTGAGTTAGTGTCTTATTTGAAAGTAATTATGTATCGGTTCTTTTTAATACGTCACTGGATTGATTGAAACCAGAAACAAGGTAGTATAATTATTAAAAATAAATTAAAAAAGAACACATATATAAATTGAGATACAAATAGAATTGAATTTCATAGTTGGACGAACACCAAAACATGGACAAAAACCTAAGTCATTCTCCCTGGCCAAGCAAGAAAAAAAACTAGCTGGCCAAGGCAGAGAGATTTACAACATATTGACTTCACAGTCAATGTTCCAATGATAAACCAAAATAAAAAAATAAAATAAAATAAACCCAATTATCCAAATCCTACATATGCAACACTGCAATCTTCAAAAATTCAAATTGCAGCGGAGCCCCTACCACCTACTACTATACTAAATTATTATTATCACAATTACCGACAAAACATTTAAAAAACATGTGTTCAGAGAGAATCCCAATCGATCTCATAAGAAGGAAATTTCTGCAAATTAAAATGTGCAGAAACATCTTCCCATTGCGGCTCGCTGACATCAAAGGTGAGATCAGAGAGCAGAGAAGAATCCACAGAGCCATCACTTTCAGGAGACTGAACAGGTTCGGCTTCGGCTTCAACTTCAGGCTCGGCCTTGCAAGCAAGGTTCGGGTTGGCATCCTGGTTCGGATTCCGAGCCTCCTTTGGAGCTGCCTTTGACTTCTTCGATGATGATGACCTGCCACCCTTCTCCGTCTTACCCTGCTTCGGCATTTCGGCCAGGCTCTGACAAATGGCGTCGAGCTTAGCGTCCACGGCGGACTGCAGAGGCTTGTACTCGCCGAGGCAAGAGCCCTTGAGGTTCGGGAAGTTGAGCCTGGCGAAGTCGCCTCGGAGTCTGTACGCGGCTTTGTCGTACGCCAAAGCTGCTTCCTCGGCAGTGTCGAAGGTTCCGAGCCAGAGCCTGGTTCGGTTCTTGGGGAGCCTGATCTCCGCCACCCACTTTCCCCAATGCCTCTGCCTCACCCCGCGGTACAGCTTGGGGGGCTTGGGAGGCCCACCCACATGCTTCATTGCCACGGGCTTGGGGCCCAGGAAGTTGAGGGAGAGGGAGGTCTGGCTCTGAGCCTGCATCTGAGCCTGGATCTGAGAAACCTGAAACGGGCTTAGGTGGTTGAGCCCGAGAACAGAAGCGGGTTGTTGTTCAAAGCCTATTAGGGTTTGGGTTTGGAACAGGTAGGAGGAGGAAGGGTCTGAATAGAAGAAATTAGGGTGTGGAGGGAATGAGAGAGGGGAAGGAGAGTAGGAATATGAAGTAGAAGTGGAAGTTGAAGGTAAAGCTGAATCTGAAGATAAGGAGGGAGTTGAGGAAGGACTTTTCATAAAAGGTTCTAGAACTTCCATCAGCTCACCTCTGAATGGATCCGACTGAACTTGAGGTTGTCCGTTGTAGAAATCCATCGTTGCTGCCATACAAAATTACCAACTACACACGCAAATCTTAGATAAAAATTTCGTTCCAGTACTCCAAATTTGAAAATTCAAAAGCTTGGATGAGGTTTATAATAGACAACCTCTTTAATCCAAAGAAAATTCAGAAGAGAAAAAAAAAAAAAAAAAAAAAAATAAAAAAAAAAAAAAAAAAAAAAAAAAAAAAAAAAAAAAAAAAACAAAAAAAAAAAAAAAAAAAAAAAAGAGCTTTGAGGGATCAAAAACAACCCTCGTGGCTGAGAAAAGAAAAGAATGATTTTGAAGTAAAAAACCGAAAGAAAAAACCTGGATCTCGATTCTGAAAACACCTGGCTTTGGAGAAATCCTTTGAAGTTTGATTCTGTGAGAGAATATGGCAAACCCAAAAAATCACGCGCTGAAAGACAGATGATTAACAGAAAGGGATTCAGAGAAGCGGGGCGTTACAGAGGGGGGAGGGGGGAGAGTAGAGAGAGAGAGAGAGAGAAAGAGAGAAAGGCGCAGAAATTTTGAAGGAGAAAAGGGAAGTGAGGAAGAAGAAAATGTTTGTTTGGTGAGAATCTCTCGGTCACTCTTGGGTTTGTGGTTGGGAGTGGGTGTGGTTATATAGGAGGAGGCGAAGTTGAATATGAGTGTTGATTCATAAATTAATTGAAAAGCAGTGAGAAGGGTGAATTTTGGCAGCAAGAAAGACAGCTAAGTATGATTAACGTGGGAGCCAATGAATGAAAGACACGCGCCGATGGTTGTCTGCACAAGACACGTGGCCACGCCATGCTTCAGGTGTGGCTGTCTTTAACGTTCCTGCGAAGCCAGTTTGACCGTGTCTTTGCGCGTTCACACCTCACTCTTCATTCAATTCCAAGCATCATTTTTTTTTCCTCAGCGTTAGCTCGTAACTCTCACTCGATATATTCCTTTTACTTCTATTTTTTAACTCAATAATTTATTAAATTGTTGTTCTTTTATAATTTCGTTCATTGCATTTTTACACAATTTTTATTTTTAGTATTTAACCTTTTCTTACTCTTTTAACTTTTAATCATTTATTTCAAAACATTTAATTATGCAAATAAAAAATGATTATATGTATAGAGATATCGAACTGAAACTTTCTGATTTTTTAATAAATTATGAATTATTTTTACAAGCGTTTAAAAGATGGAACTGATATCGCTAGGTCCATACAATTATTTACTTTTAGGAATAACTACTTTTAGAACTGGCCGTGCGGATTTTTCTTTTGTTTTTTTTTATTTGAATAAAAAAGTAATATAATTATAATTATATTTAAATAAATAATTTATTTATATTGGTAAAAACGCATGTGTTCATTGTCTAATTTTAGAAATAAGTATAAATACTTTTTATTTATTTTGTAGATTATTTTTTTATTAAAAAAATATTGTAGTTTAAAAATAATTAATTTAAAACAAATTAAATAAATAAACAGTTAAATTTAATAAAACAATTATTTATTAAAGGATAAAATTGAAAATAAAAATGTAAACACCAAAATGAAATATTCTTTTATAGATAAATATATAATGAATTATACTAATAAAAATACTATCAATAACAATAATATCCGATACTAATAATAATAATAACAATCACAATAATAATAAAATTAAAAAATAACATTTTGATATGAATTTGTTTGTTTTAAATTATAAAATTAATACTAATTTATTAGTAATGTATAGTAAAACAACGTAATTATATGATTGAAAATTATAACTTCAAATTCGTAAGACGTTGCATACATAAATAATTCGAGAGTACAGGGTTTGAGATGTGGAGGTATATAATACCCAGACACATCCATAACAAGTAAAAAGAGGTCTCACATGGCCTAAAACAAAGTACAAAGTCTCGTCCAGAACGAGAGAAGTTTAAACTACAAAAACTCCATCAGTTGTGGGCTCCATAATGAGCCCGATACTCATCCATAACCATCAAGCTGCGGCATCCCTATTATCGTTACCACTGCCAAGAGTTTTCACATCTGCTCACATCAATAAGATTGATGATCATCGCAATGGAGGAAACCACACACACAATCATACAAACAAGCAAAGGGTAAGCTAGTGAAAAAGGTTCTTATATCATAACACTCAACATACAGGTTCATAGTCAAACATAATTAACATACATCCACACAAGAGGTACCAAACTATATAAGACACCAAGAGGTTCGAAGCTCATTCAGATTCAAGTCAGCTCAACCTCATTCTCTGTTCCACATAAGTTGTTCTTCTGCTCATGCTCTTTCTTCTCCAGCTTGTTTTCGTGGTTCTTGTTAGGGTTCACCGTAGTAATCTCGTTTTCATTCTGTGCCATTGTTCTCAGCTCTTAAGTATGCTCCTAGAGCTGTTGGGTTCGTTGTCGTAGGTGTCTGTGCTTTCCACTAGAATATGTTCAGGTGAGGGAAGCTAGGATTTTTCATTCTTTTATAAATAATGTGCCTGTTTTGGTTTTGTTGGGTGCTCTTGATGATTTGATGTACTTTTGATGGTGTGAAAATAATTTGTGTACTGTTTTTGGATGGATTTTTGGCTTTGCATGCGTGAGAGCGGGTGAGATCTGCTATGCTCGCCTAAGCGAGCCGTTTCTCGCCCAAACGGAAAGCTATTGCCTAAGCGAGAATAGCAGTAATTCGGCCCCTTTTGGTTTTCGAGTGCTCGCCTGAGCGAAGGCCTCTCGCTTGAGCGAGATGGGCTAGCTTGAGCAAGAACTCAAAATACTCTTTGTTTTCAATCTCGCTTAAGCGAAAGCTTTTCACTTGAGCGAGAGACCCTTGTTGCCTGAGCAAAAGCTCCTTAGCTTGAGCGAGATTGACAGCAGAGTTGTTTAAATGCTTGTATGCTCCCATGATAGATTTGTTTACCCTTTTAAAGCATGAAATATGATGCCAAAATTTTATACAACGTGCTTGTGTTTTCTTAAATTTTTGTTGTTTGGGATTTCGTGTTTTTACATGTTGAAACCAGTGAAAATCTGTCAGTTTAGCTTAAGCGAGATCAGTCTAGCTTAAGCAAGAATTTCTAGCTTAAGCGAGACCAGTTTAGCTTAAGCGAGATCAGTCTAGCTTAAGCGAGAATTACTGCAGAATTTTAATTCCTTACTTTAACTTGAACTTGTGGATTGATTCAATTACTTTTAAAAGCATGAATTGGGCGAATGGGTATGAGTAGAATAGTTTATGGCCTGTGATTGATAAGTTTAACATGACCTTGACATGTGACTTGTATAGGATGGTTGGTTATCAAAGTGGCATGGTTTTGGTATGATAAATGATTCAATATTGATTGTTGGAAGCATGATGATTGGGTTGGTTAGGACGTAATTCCACGATAGTTTCGTGGTGGTGCCTCATTTGGTTAGGAAGTAATTCCATGAGCCTCTAGGTGAGACTTCATGGTGGTGCCTCAGTTGGTCGGGACGTAATTCCATGACATTTGTTAGTGGGAGTTCATGGTGGTACCCCATCTATATAATTTAGTAAGGATTCAAGGTAAGGTTGCATCCTGACTCTCTAAGGAGTCAGTTAGTTTCACATAGAGCGGACTGACTCTTGTGGTGAGAGTAGCAGAAGGTCTGAAACCCATTAAGGGCTAACCTTGTGTGGGGGGTTGAGACATTATAACACTTAGCTCGGGGGAGAGCAGCTCGGTAAAGCAGGGAAGTCCACCACAAGTGCAAGCATCCGCTGAATCCGACTAATTATATGTATCCGGATGAGCCGTGTCTGAGTCTTAGTGTATTGTTTGGAAGGTCAAAACATGATTGGTTGATATTTGTATCTTTGGCTATGAAAGTTGTATGCATTGGTATGATAAAGATCGTTTTCTACTATAGCTTACCCTTTTTGCTTGTCGTATATTCTGTGTGTGTGGTGTTTTTTTTTTGCAATGATCATCAATTTATTGATGTGAGCAGATACGAGAACTCCTCGTGGTCAACAGGATAATGGAGATTCCGCTGCTTAGCTTTGGGTTGGATTATGTCGTCCAAGTTTCTTTTAGGGTTGTAGCCCATGTACTTGTCTGCCCCTTGGGCAATTATTTTGAATATTGTAGACTTTTACTCCACTTTGGTCACTGGCATCTTGGTGTGCCTAAATTTCTGTTCAGGTTTCTCTTGGTTAAATGTTAGGAGTAGTGTCTATACTCCAGACCTTTATTTCCGATATTATCTTGTGTGATATGTCCTTTAATTAGCGTGATTAATTAAATGGGGTGTTACTAAAATTCTGAAATGTTAATTCTTTTAATTTTATAAATTACATATTAAGATAAAAATCAAATCAGTAAAAAAAATATGACAATCATATTACTTCAAGTGATCGTAAAGACTTTAATTGTAAAAAAAATTAAATATTTTAAAAGGTTTAATTACGTTTTGATATTTAATAAACCTAGAAACTTTCAACTTTCAATTGAGTTTCTACACTTTGACTTTTTTGTTCCATGACAATTATATCGTGATAATTAGGGATGTCAATAAAATTCGTACTCACATGTATCCGTGGATAAAACCAGCAGCAGGTAAGAAATAGAAATAGATATATTGTAAATAGATACCTGCAGGTAACTGATACAAATATTTTTTATACCCGCATGTTAACGGAGCATGTACGAGTATCATAATATTTGTACCCGGGGATACCCATACCCGCTATACTCTAATTTAAATTAAAAAAAATAAAAAAAAATATTAAAATATTAACATATTGATTCTGAATGCAATAGAGGGGCCATGACACCCTTCCATCTTTTTCTTATATTTATATAATTTCATATATATTTTTTAATATTTAATATTTTAATATATATTTATATTCTAATAAACTTTTATATATTTATATGTATAGATGAGAAATAGTTTTGTTTTCCACATTTATTTTTTAATTTTATTTTTAAATATTTTTTAAATCAAAAAATTATTTTATTAATATTATTTTTGAAGTGATTATTTCCACATTGAGTTTTTTTTAGTCTCAATATGGTCTCGATTTTGGAAAAAATAATGCAATTTTGTCATTTTTTTCATTAAATTTTTTGAATCGGACCAATGTTTTTTCATCAAAATTTTTAGATGAAAAAATAGATTAAAAGAGTAATTCAACTAAAATTTGGGCACCCCCAACATATTGACTGAAGATCCGTCATTGTCTGAATGAGTTAATTTTTATCAATTAATTTTAAAAAAAATCATTTCTTTGTAAACTATCATTCAACATTTAAATGGGTTATTTGGACTTCATTTGAAATTTATGGATGTTATGTACTATTGTATTTTATTTAAATTTACCATTAAAATATGTTGTTAAATATTTTTTTTTTGTAAATATTTGCAGGTACCGGTGGATAATAAAAAATTATGTGAGTACCCGCATTATAGATACTCGATGAATATGGGTACGGGTATAGGTTGGATATTTATCTAGCGAGTATGGTACAAAGTGAATATTTATCCAGCAAGTAGGGTAAGGAGGAGCTACTACATGTATCGTATTTGTCCCGTTGACATCCCTATTCATAATATATCGTTGCAAATTATCATAATGACGGGAATCTATCCCAAGTATTTATTGTTTTATTTAGCTAACATTATTCTTAAAGTTCATAAAAATTATAAATTTATAAAATTAAAAATTAAAAAATTAAAGAAATATATAATATCACAAAATAAAAAATTATAAATATATAAAACTATGAAACATAAAATACAAATATATAATTTTATGATTTAAAAAATTTATAATTTTATATTTTATAAAATTTTAAATATTTTATAAAACTTATATTTTTACAAAATTAAAATTTTACATAATATATTTCTATAAAATTATATAAAAATATAAAAATATAAAATATAATTTTATCAAAACATATAAATATAAAAATGTAAAAGTATAAATTTATCTATTTTATATAAAAACATAAAATATAAAATATAATTTCTATAATTATATTTTTATAATTATAAAAATATAATTTTATAAAAATATGATTTTACAATTTTATAAAAATATATAATTTTAAAAAAAATATAATTTTAAAAAAATATAATTTTATAAAAATTATAAATTTATACAAATATAAAATTATAAAATTATAAAATGATATAATTATAAATTATACAATTACGAAATTATAAAATTATAAAATTAAAAACTATAAAATTATAAAATCATTAAATTATAAATTTATAAAATTATGAAATTATACATTTTTTAAATCACAAAATTATATATTTTTATTTAATATTTTATAAATTTATAAATTTATAATTGATACTTTTTTATTTGTAATATTATATTTTTTTAATCTTATAATTTAATGTTTTATAAATTTATAGTTTTTCTTAGTTTTAAGAATAATTTTAGATGAATACAAAAATAGATCTTTGAGATATGTCATTATGATACTTTACAACTATATATTATGTATGTGACAATATTTAAACTGTGTAATGTAATAGTGTAAGATAACTATCATCTCATATGGATAGGGATGTCAATGGGGCGGTTAGGGTATGGATAGTAGCTCCCCGTACCTTACTCGTTGGATAAATATTTGTCCCATACCCGTACGGGTATTCGTTATGCGGATATCTGTTTTTTTTTTTCATATTCATGGGTATCCACGTGTACCCGCAGATATTTGCAAAATTATTTAAAAAACAAATTTAATCATAAATTTTAATAAAATAAAATAAAATACATCACTATCATAAATTTTAAATAAAGTTCAAATAAACTCAAGTTGATATAAGTCCAAAAAATTGTAAAAGTAAATATAAGATGACATTCAATACAATGGAAATTCTTCTTTAATTAGTGTTTTGATCAACAAACCCACTTCCTTCGACTGATTTCCAAAAAATAAACAAAATAAACAAATAATAAACCTCAATTGTCACGTGCCAAATATTCTTATTTTGATTCCATCATTTGACAACAAGCATACTATAAATGTCATTGTTTATATAAGGTTTGATGTATATGCCTAATTTCAAAGAAAGGAAAAGAAGAATGTCAAGGGGTGTAAGTTTAGCGGGTACGGATATCTACGGGTACGGATACTATGATATCCGTACCTGCCCCGTTAATATGCGGGTATCAAAAATACCCATACCCGCGGATAGCGGGTATCCATTTTTAATATTCATTTCCTACCCGTTGCGGGTTTTATCCGCGAATATCCGCAGGTACAAATTTTATTGACATCCCTATGATGATAGAGAAATCTAAGAGCAGAGACTCAATTGAGAATGTTTGAAATTTTGAAGACTCAATAGATTACCAAAATTTAATAGGGACTCAACTGAAAGTTCACAAATTTATCAAAGATCCAAAACATAATTAAGCCTATTTTAAATAAAAAAATTTTCTAATGAAAATTTAGTTAAAAAGATTTAAATTTATCATAAATTTAAAATTTAATTATATTAACTATTTATTTTTATAATAATAATATAAAGTAACATTTGCATTATTTAAATTGATAAAAAAATTAAATATTAAATGTTGAATTTAAAAATATAATTAAATTTATAAATGACTTAATAAAATTTATATAACTTATTAAAAGTCTTAATTAGAGCAGACTGGAACCAGCAAGGATTTTCTAATGAAAATTTAATTAAAAAGACTTAAATTTATCATAAATCTAAAATTAAATGAAATTAATTAATTATTTTTATAGTAATAATAATATAAAGTAACATTTGCATTATTTAAATTGATAGAAGAATAAATATTAAATGTTGAATTTAAAATTATAATTAAATTTATAAATAACTTAATAAAATTTATATAACTTATTAAAAGTCTTAATTAGAGCAGACTGGAACCAGCAAGGATACGCGTCAGGGCGCGTGATGAGAGATGGGAGCATTAATTAATAGGGTGAGAGAAAGTAGAAAAGTGGTTGATTATTGTAGAAAAAGTTTTGAGAAATTTACTCATCTTCATGAATTGTTGTAAAATCTCTCGACTTTAATATGGAGATGCATAAAATTTTAGCTTAAAATGAAAATTATTTTTCTGTTTTAAATACATCTCCTTCTGTAATTATAAATATAGTAATTTATTCAAATGTAAATCTTATAAAAAAAGAGTATGAAAATAAAAATTATAAAATGGTTTTAGAAAAGAGGAGGGAAAAAGGTGAAGTAGCAATAAGTAGAGAGATGATTGATGGAAGAAGAAAGGTTTGACTTCATGGTTGCATGCAAAGGTGAAGAAGGAAGCAACCAGGAATGGGTGCAAGGAATAGAGTAGACTAGAATATGGACCATCCCTTAAGTGTTACTATTGCAACTTCCACTTGCACCCTAATTTATTTATATTTAATCATATAATAAATAATTTATTTAATGCATATTATATTTTAATGTTCTACATACTAACACTACATATTTCAATTTAATTGAGATGTGTGAACGTGAAAGATAACAGAAGAATTTAGATCAAACTGTTTCATTTATCAGTTATCTAATTTTAAAAAAATTATTAAATGTTGAAAGTAAAAAATTGATCGTATGAAATATTTGAAAAGTTTTTAATACTTTTTTATATTTTGATAATATTTTTAGTAATGGATTTTGTGAATAGAAATATAATCAAAGTTTGTGTTATGATCAAAGTTAATGAATTAACATATAAAAATAATATTACAAATATATTAAACGAAATTATAGACATCCAAATTTATTTCAATACTCTAACATCGTAACACACCACACCATAAACACCTTCTACTTATTTCAATTACATCATCATGTTTTTATTTTTCATTTTTTTTAAATATAAAAACAAGAAGTGTCTCCTATTTCACAATTTGTTTTGTTTAAAAATACGTTTAAGTTCTACAATCTCAAATTTTTTCTATTTAGAAAATAGATGAAAATTAGTCGATGGAAGAAGATTTAAAAAAAAAAACAAAACACAATAAAATAAGATTAGGATTAATCGAAGTATGTTTGAAGCATACAATATATTTTAAGAGATGAAGCAAATTATACATGATTTTTTCAATGTAGTGAAACCTTTTTAGTGAAAATGTTTTTCTAAATTGATAGTGAAATCAAGCATTACAAAAGGATGATAAATGATATTAATTGAGTAGGTTTCGAATTGAGAAGTTCACTAACCAACAAACATAAGTTGAGTACTGAGGGAAGGAACATATTAATTAATTTAGTTGAGTGTTACACAACTAGGCATATTGGTCAAAATTGATGGGAATGTTATTTGAGAAGCCTTCAATAAAGTGGAGATATTTAGGCTACTTTTGATAAAGTATGTATTGAGATAATGTAACAAAATAAGGAATTGTTAAATTATATCATGTTAAGAAATTAAAAACAATTTTTGATCGAAAATTATATGAAAATGTATTATGATATCGTAAAAAGTTATAGTGTGTTACTCTTAATACAATTTTTAAAAATTTCTTAATTTAAGTCCTTTGAGGTACAACATAAAAAGAAGTAACCTTAAGGATAAGTTAGCATTTTAAAAAAATGGTGAGAGATTTTTTCACTAGGTACCTAGTAAATGGATAAGAAGTATATAGGTTAAACCACTTCCTAGAATTTAGGGGTAGGAATTTAAAGTGGAGTAAATGCATAACCACTCTCTGTTATCATCGTTTAGAAGTGAAGATTTGTATTAGCTTACACGTTAAAAGAATTAGAAGATCAATATAAAGACTCCATGTTCAGTAATAAGTTTTAAAACATTTAAAAATTATAGTTTTATGTGTGAGATTAATTTATTTTTTAAAAATCTAACTATATAAGTATAACTTAACCTTATAATATCATATTTAATAATAAGATTTCTACTTATTTATATCATGTAAATCAAACTCACACATAAAATTATAATTTATCTTTTTTATTTCTAGTTGATATAAGATTAACACCCTTCACGTCAAGGTATGTACATCTTTCACATGAGACAAGATATTATAATGAGTGGTTTAATAGTAGGTGACACAATAGGCTAACAAACAACAAATCTTATTATTATGATATACTTAAGATGATTTTGATAATATCTTAAAAAACAAACTTTAAACCTAACTCAATTATACGAAACTAACTTGTAAGATGAACTTTGCACTCACTTATATATGGTAAATCTGTCCTATTTTTAGCTCATATGAGATCTTCAATGTTTATGTTTTACAAATTATATTTCCAATAAAATATGTTTATAAATAATATTACTTAGTTGTATTTTATATCAATTTGAAAACTTTCTTTGCATGTAGTGACATATATTGATTAATAACTTTGGAAACTAAAATAATATATTCAAATTAAATATAAATTTAATGTTTAATCTCCATGTAAATTACTAAATTCTATTATTAGCACCCCAAGTGAACATTTCTTATAACACCAGCTATCTAAGAGAAAATTTCTTTTACAACCCACATCTATCTTACATCCATAAAGAAACACTACAAGAAAATTACTGAATAACAACCAATTCTAGAGATAAAAATTATATAAACTAAAAGTTATTGGTATATAAAAGAATGTCTATTATGAATAAAATATTATAATTGGTTTGTAGATTAAAATCTAAATTGGTATCTAAAATTAGCTACCAATATTTTAGTTACAAATGATTAAGTGTCTAAATTAGTCTCTAATCTAATTTACAGACTAATAATTGGTAGCTAATATTATAGGCCAATTTAGATTTCAAAAATCAAGTATAATTTTGTATTTAGAGATTATTTTAGGTATCAATAATTTTTAGTTTATAAATTCATATCTAGATTAATCAGTATAATAATTAATTATTTTGAATTTCTAAAATTGGTTGTTATTTAATAATTTTCTTATAGAGAATACATACACAATACTCATAGAGGAAAAAACTTCATTAAATTTAAGGACCAAATTTTAAAATTATCTTAAAACTAATAAAAGTTTAACTATTGCTTTTTTCAAGAATGTGTTAGTTAAAAAAAGGGAAGAAGTGAAAAATAGGTTTAGTTTTTATTATAATGACTAGTTTTAAACTCATGTTTACACACATATTGGGTTAATGTTTGTTTGTGTGTTTATTTAATGAGACTTAGAGTGGTTGATGAAAGAAAATAAATATTTTTAAGTTTATACTTTGGTTATGAATAGAATCAAGTTTAGAAAGTCAATATGTATGTAAAAAATATAAATAGTAGAAGTGCAAAGGATAAAGCATATGCAGATATATAGAATAGACTCTCTAAAAATATAAAGGATATGTAAAAATATGTATAATAAATTCACTAAAAATACAAATTAGTGTATGAACAAAATGATCTAATGTGTATTGTTCGATTCGTCTAATCAGTGCATTGACAAATTCATCTAATATGTGTTTTTAGACTCGTTTAATTAGTATATGGACACATTCGTCTAATGTGTATTGTTATACTTGTCTAATTAGTATATGAACAAACTTGTTTCATGTATATTACAAGACTCATATAATCAAGTAATACATAGAATTGTAGAATCGTCTAATGTGTATTAATAGACTCATCTAATATGTGTATGAGCAAACTCATATAATATATATTGGTAGACTCATAAAAGAAAATACCTTAGGACCAAATTTTAAAACTATTATAAAACTAATAGAAGTTTAATAATTATTTTTTTTTAAAAAAATATGATAGTTGAAAGAAGGATTAAATATGTTTTTGGTCCTTTCACTTTCAATGAAAATTGAAATTAATCATTTTTCAAAAATTTTGTTCAATTTAGTCCCCTAACTTTAGTAATGTGTGAATTTAGTCCTTTTAACCAAATTTTGTTAAATTTATTTGACGTTTTAAACACTTTTCATGATAGCATTTTAGTTGTTTATACTGTTTGACACATTTTCGCTTCAATGTTAATTGAGAACTGTGTTTGAAAAGTTGTGTGAATATAGTCCTCTTAACCAAATTTTGTTAAGTTTATTTGACGTTTCATGACGTTGGACACATTTTCGCTTCAATGTTAGTTAAGAATCGTGTTAAAAATATTAAATAAATTTAACAAAATTTGGTTTAAAATAACTAAATTTATGATTAAAAGAATTAAATTCATATATTTTTTAAATTAAAAGATTAAATTGACCACAAGAATAAGTAAGTTTAATTTTGAATGAAAGTTAAAAGATAAAATTATATATAACCTACCAAAGGAAAGAAGTCTACTGTTCAGTTTTTATTTTAATAATTTTTCGATAGTTGGAAAGAGTGTGCCACGTGGATGCGCAAGACAGGCACTCAAATTGCGGCGAGTGTGGGCAATTTTAGACCCAAGCGCTGATACGTAAAGTGTGAGATAAACGGCATGGTTGATGGCGCCTTTATTCTTGCGTGGAATACACGCTCTAGAAGAAGCGTCAGCGCAGACTTGATGCTTTCATGGGACTCCGCCTCCAAAATTTGCTGGTTAAGTTAGTTGAACAAAGCGTGGAAATGAACAATGACTAGGTTTTTCGTTTAAACTAAAGTATTAAAATGTTGTGCCACAAACAGCTTCTTATCTTATCATTCATCACTCTTTTTCCTACTAACATGGCTGCTACTGCGTATTCTGCTTCAGCACTTCATACTAAACAACTATTAAAGCAGATTCCATTCATAACTTGTCAACATTTTCTCCTTCTTCATTCATTTTCTTTCTGTTCATGTCTACAATAATTACCTCAAATTCAACTGCACCACGTGACAATAATTTCGCACTTTTTTTTTTTCTTTGCTATCAATTATCAAAAGGAGAATTAATTCTTCCTCCATACACCTCCCATGCTTTCAATTTCATTTATATATAATTACTCACACACCAACTACAAATGTGCCTATCTTCTCACTTCACGCTTCTTTCCAAAATATATTTTAAGCAAAAACATCCACTTGCCTTTTTTACTTCTAAAATATGTTGTTGGTGATACGTTATTATAGATATCGGACAATAAAAAAAAGTATATTTCTCTGTTTTTTTTCCTATATAATTGTCTTTATATTTATATATACCAGTAAAATATATGCGTGCGTTGACATTTTTTTATAATAATAAAAGCTAATAAAACTATAATTATAAAAATAAATATAAATAATTTTTATAATTTGATTATAGATAGTTTTTATTTAATTTGTAGATGAATTTTATTTATTTAATTTATAAAGGTTGTTAAATTTTAAAAGAATAATTAAATAAAAAAACAGTTAAATTAAAAAAAATTGCTTAAAAAGTAAAATTAGAGAAAAAATGGACAACAAAAACAGAAATTTTCTATATATATTTTTCAAAATAGTGATTAATCTTATCAGGTTTAAATATAGGTAAATTGGTCTTTTAATCTTGAAGATTAAGAGTCCCAATTCAATATCGTATTAAGTTAATCCAAACTACATAAGATAAAATAAGTTGAATTATTTTCTTAAAAGTACACGATCTTCAGTCTTAAACCGATTAGACAAAGAAACTAATTTTATAATGATCCAATCCAATCATATATCAAACTAGTTCATCTAATCATACAAATCGAACTACTCTTTAAAGATATACTTAATTTTATTATATTTTAAATGTTTGATACCAATATATATTCCTAAAACTTTTAACGTGATTAGAAGTTGTAAATAAGCTTGAGCATGAGATTGATTTTTATATGCTAATAAACTAAACTTGATCATTCAAAGTCTTTAATTCTTCTTTGGTGTGTGATAAAGAAATCTTAAGACTTTTTCTTATCACAATTTATGTTGCCTAGTGGTGTAGAGGTCTATGTGCAGATATTATCTTCCCTATTCTATCTTATAGCATGAGGTCATCCAATGGAAGAAGCATAACTTTTCGTTTTTGTTCTTGAAATAACCAACACCAACACACATAAAGAGGCCTTTTTTCGTCAGCATGTGTATTTTTGAATGAGACTTCATATATTCTAGCAAAAGAAAAAGAAGATCAATTGGCCATTAAGCAAATTATTTGTGGAGTATGATGGCAATGTGCGATGTTGTGATGATTAATTTTCGCTTTCAATATCTTATTGCGGAAACATGCGAAGAAATATTCACGGTACGTGTATGGAATTCCTAAAAAAAAGTCAATTCAATTATAGGCCACTTGTGTTCCAACTTGCATCTATGCTCTCGACGATGCAAACACATTTTCTTCATTTTAAATTTCGACTTCTTATTTTTTTTCATGGCAAAAAATATGTTACAACCTTAAGTATGTTTCGATAAGATAATTTTGTTAGAGTCGATCATTGTATTTAAGAAATTGTCTGATTTGAAATTTGGATCTATGTCAGTTATATTCTTTAAAGGCATTTCAAAAGTTGAAAAAAAATGTATGTTTAATTTATTCTGACTTACTCTTAAATTATATGAGACTATTGAAAGTATCAAAACAACTATGTTAGTGTCTTCTTGGGATTTGCAACCACAATGAGTTTATTTGATTTTTATTTGGGGAGAGTGTTGTTTTTCTTCAAGTCCTCTTATGTTTCATAACCTCTTCACCTATATGTAAGGATGCTCTGCTTTAGATTTTGATCATTAACTCAACCTTATTTCAAATTAGCGATTCACTCAAAGGGTTCGCTCTAAGTCATTTCACAAAGACATCTACAAACATCTCTTCATTAGGTTGGAAATTGCACACAATGATATCACAAAAGCAACAGAGGTAGTCATTTAGCAACTCATTCTCCTGTTGTTTTATATTGAATAAATTTACGATTCTTGGTGGTTTCTCTTTATTGGTAGCAAATTGTTCAAGAAACTTTTGAGAGAAAATGGGAAAAGTGGTAACCATTCCATAAAAAAATTCTATTGAACCATTGTAAAGTGGTTCATGTGAAAGTGGTGATGAACATTGTACATTAATCAATTAAGAATAAAAGTAGGTTAATAATGAAATTAACTAATATGTTTACATATTTGAATATCCTGGAACATGAGGTTCTTCTTTGTCTCTTCAACCTCATCCCATGTAGGAATGACAGTAGAAACATGCCATCGAGATATGAGTGGCATTTGCACATAACAATCTAAACTACATCTCTCTTATATTTATTTTAAAATATATATGGTAAATCACCTATAATTTATTCTATAAGATTTAAAACAAACTAATGACTTAATTATTAATTCACTCCTTCAAACCAAAATATTAATTACTCTATATAATATTTACTATTTTGTATATTTTAAATTTCAATCTTAATATTCAATAATTAAATTTAAACATTTAAAATGTAATCAAATATTCAAAATTTAAAACTTAGACATCTAAATAACATGAATACAGTATCAATTATGAACAAAAATAATTCAATGGAGACATTCATACATTTTCATGAGTGTGATCTCCAAGAATAATCACAATATCAATTTCAAAAAGAAAATGGAGGTTTAGACCACTTACCTTATACATACCGACCCAGTGGTAGGTAGGTGCGGATCCGATGCTAAGGTAGATAGCATGCAGGCCCACGAGTACAAACGCTCAATCTTGAAGAGAATATGGAAATGTTACGATTGCATTAAGGTCTCGAACAGTTACAATCTACAATATTGATGAGATTCATCAGTGTTTATGAAAAAGGAAAATGACCTTGAAGGTAATAAAGTCAAGAGGGATGCCATGTAATATAAAATAGGATCTTGTGTCCAAAGGTAGGGATATCTAATCTTGAACTCAGTTGTAGTGCATACAGAGAATATCAGACTATTACTGACTTGAGCATCAGAGTGCCTACAGGTACTCCACTCCTAGGAGCATGGATTAGAAGCAACTAGAAGGCGAGTCGTGGAGGAAGGAGAAAGAAGATCGAATGCTTTTGAGATCGTTTGGTTTCATACATACAATAACAATGTGTTTGCTTAGTAAAAATGATTAAATATATTTTTAGTCCTTAAATTTGAACGAAAAATTGAAATTTGTTCATGTTCCAAACTTTCATACAATTTGATATTCAAACTTTCAAAATAAATAAATATAGTTTTTATAATCCAGCAATGTGATTTTTTTATGTTAAATGGTGTTATAAAGTAACATTTGAGTAATTTACATGATTTAAAACATTCCAGATCAAATATTGGCTTGAAATATTATGTAATACGTAAAAAAAGTTAACATCATTAAATTAAAATGACTATGTCCATTTATTTTTAAAATTTTATGATAAAAATATATTAAAGTTTTAAATAAAAATGAATTTCAAATTAATATACAAGTTTAAAAATTAAAAGATATCTAACCTCCTTGAAAAAATATATATAAAGTTCAAAGTTTACCAGTATGTTGATATCAGACACGTCCCTTTGGTATTTTAATAAAAGGTTTAGATCGAGGATAACTCTACAATTTAAACCCCGAAACCATTAACCTCAGTGTATGCTTGTCGTGAACACAAAAATTAATGAAAGGAGTCTGTTTCTAATAATAAGAAAAGTAGAATAAATAACGAAAAATTGTGTTTATCGATAGTGTTACTTTTTCTTTTGTTTAGTTGTCATGATAACCTTTTGATTGTGAATGCTACCAATTGCTCAACTGTTTTTTTTTTTTTTTTTTTGTTTTTTTGTTTTTTTGTT
>Ga0209589_1003860_pt1 | contig 26100 bp, 10 predicted proteins | sample CowpeawhiteBW_FD_187525 | JGI IMG/M metagenome (GOLD analysis project Ga0209589, IMG submission 187525) | Root nodule microbial communities of legume samples collected from California USA - Cow pea white BW (SPAdes) (version 2) | ecosystem: Host-associated > Plants > Roots > Nodule | place: USA...
AAAAATATATATATATATATATATATATATATATATATATATATATATATATAAGTATTTTATTAAAATTGATTATATTTTCCAAAAGTAATTTTAAAATGCATGCAATAAAAAAATTGAGTATTTGTGAGTATCTCTCATCCATGAATAATGAAATGACAAAAGTCAAAGCAATATGTTAATGAGGGTGGAGTCCACAACTAGCTTTATAAAGTGCTTCATCTTCTTCTTCATTCTCACCCTTCTTTCTTCTCTTCTTCTTCTTCTTCTTCCTTTTTTTTTTTTGTTTTGAAGCTTTCAATTCTACAAAAATGGCAGCTAAGAAATGGTTAAACATAGTAGTAGATGGCAGCTCAGCCTTGGGCCCATACTGGCCCAACATTGTTTCAGAGTATCTCCAGGAAATTGTCAGGTATGAAAATTTTTGCTACTTTAAGTAAGATTTTTTTTTTCTAATCATTAAAATAATTATATTTTTTCTTTTTCATTCTTTAAGTGATACTTAATTTAAATTTAATTCCTTTTTAAATTAAAATAATTATTTCATTATTTTATTCTTTTGAATCAAAATTATTTAAATTATTTTTTAAAAATTAAATTAATTATTTATGATAAAAAAGTGAATATACAAATGTATTTTTACAAGTATATGTAAAAATTATAATTTTTTTCACATATATATATATGTAAGTATGCTTTGTTCTGGTAAAAGTTAAGTAACTTTTTTCTAAAATAATATGCTATGAATGATTCTTTTGCACCATAGGATGAGTTTATGCATGGAAGCAAAAAATTAAAAACAGAAAAAGAAATAGGTGAAACAAGATATATTTTTGTGTGTTTCATGAAATTATTGTATACCTTGTTTTAAAATAAATTAGATGTATAAACTAGTAAAAAATATTCTTCGATCTGTTGGAAAATTGCGTACTAAAAGAAAACAAAGAAGCTTTTTTTAATCAAAATTTCCTATTTTATATATATATATATATATATATATATATATATATATATATATATATATATATATATATATTTGAAAACCATAAATGTAAGTTGGTTCGCATTATACAATTAGATCTCATGACATGCAACAAAATGACATTATTAAAACTTATTATATTTTTCCTAACATTTAATGATAAACATAAAAAAAAATTATTTTATGGTGTGCATTAAATACATATTCTCTAATAAATGTCACTAATTAATAAATTATTAAAATTAAAAATAAAAGCAGAAAAAGTAAAACCAAATGTCTAAAGTGCCCTTAATTTGAGCAGGCAAAAGGTGGCAGAATTTATTTTCTTTATTGTATTTTATCTTGTTGTGCAATATTATTTTTTATGCTTTGTGTATTTTTGTTCTATCATGTTGTATTTCGTCCACCATTTGTTTATATATAAAGAGAACTAGCTAGCTTTGTTTTATGAATAGAAAGCATTAATTGTTTTAGTTGAAGTAAGTAAAAAAAATTGAATTTGTAACCACAATTATGCAAAATGAATTATTAATCGCCTTGTTTATTGATTATGCAGGACCTTCTTTTACAACTCAATAGAAGAGGTATATTTTATAATATTTTCTATATTTTTAATTGCAAAAATTATAGATTTTCTCAAAAATATTTGTTCTCGTCTATGATGCACCAATACTTTAATTTGAATCACGTCTCTGTATCTGACACGTGTCGTATCCGATACTTTAGGATATTTTAATGATTCTTATTAATGAAGTATTTAATTTATAAAGTAGTAGTACACTATAATAAAATCTTTGAATAGTAACCAATTTTAGTGACAAAAAATAATTAGTCACTATATAGTGACCAAATTGACAACTAAAATAGTTCCAAAAAATTATAATTGGTCTCTAAACTGATAATTAAAATATTTTCAATTATGAATTGGTTTTTAAATTGGTCAATAATATTAGCTACTAGATTTTGGCTACCAAAATAATTGATCTCTAATCAGGAAATTTAGATTTAGACATTAACAATCATATGTTTATTATGTTTGTAAGAATTATTATACATTTTTTATTATTCATCTATCACGTATCTATCACGTATCGTATCTTATTATTTTAAAAATAAACGTATTGACGTATTGAATACGTATCATATCCGATATACGTATCATATCTAATCATAGGTTGCAGTACATCTTCGACTCAAATTCATACTTGTTTAGAATATTTTAATACATTTTTGTTTGCAAATTTTGTGTAGTTTCCAAATTTACGATATATGTTCCCTTACCATGCATCATTTGTTCATAGGAAGCTAATGAAGCAGCATGTGAGTTGGGTCTAGTCATGTATAATTCCAACTCCAATATAGGTATTTCATTTTTGTTTACATTTTTTTTTACAAGACATACCTTTTTATTCAATTCAATTTATAACACTTCTGTAAACAATGTTTTTTAAAGTCACTTTCTACTTCTTTTTATCGACGTACTTTTAGGGACCAAATTTATGGAATAGTTAAAATAAAATAAAAATAATAAGAAATTTTATGTATATTTTAGGGTTAAATATCTTTTTGGTCACTTAATTTTGAATGAATTTTGGAATTAGTCTATTTCAAAACTTTGGACTAATTTAGTCTTTCATCTATCAAAATACGTGGATTTAGTAATTTTAATCAAAAATTTGGTTGAGTGTATTTGATATTTTGTACGCATTTCAAGATTGTATTTGAGTTGTTTATACTGTTTGACACATTTTTGCTTTAATGTTAAGTCAAATAATATTATGAGACGCATTTGAAATATCAAATAAACTCAACAAAATTTGATTAAAAGAACTAAATCCACGTATTTCGAAATATAAAGGACTAAATTGGTTCAAAGTTTTAAAATTGACTTATTCCAAAATTTGCTGAGAGTTAAGGGACCAAAAACATATTTAACCATTTATTTTATCTACAAACTTTAATAATAAATTACTAAAAAAATTATTAATAATAAAAATTTTAAAACCCTTTTCAATTAATGGTGAATCAATTACGAACAAATATTTAAAATTCATTAATATTCTCTATCGATAAACTCATTTTATCAACAAATTTTTATCTCTTAGGAAAATTTTATGGATAAATACAAAATTTTCTGTAATAGAAAAAGATATTTCTCGAACATAATTCCTTTTTAGGAAAGTTCATAATTTTGAAGAAAAACAAGAAAATTGATTATTTATGTATTTTGTATGCAGGGTTGGATGTCCAATATATTGATTGGACAAGAGATGTGAATTATTTTTTAGACATTTTATCATGCTTAGCTTTTAATGGGGATAATAATCTAAACCGAAATGTTATGGTGGAAGGCCTTGCAAAGGCACTAATGGTATGTACATGTCAACACATACTTCATTTTCTTTTTATTACGGTGTTAATTTTAGGTTTAATTAGTTAAATGGTATCTACTCTAATCTATATGTGTCAATTTGGAAAAGATGCATTAATTAGGTTCTTTTCATCAAAAAAATTATTAATATCGTCAATAGCATTGATAATTAAAATGAGTTACAAAAGTAAGTATTGATAGTTATATTTAAATTTAATGGTAAAAGTCATGAATTAACTTAATGACTTTAGTAATTTTTGTCTGAAAGAGACTTGATTAAGATACTTTTTAAAAGAAGTTAAAATTAAATTGACACATTTTTTAAAACATGTACTAAACTGACACATTTAAACGAAAGTAAATATCATCTAACTAATTAAAGCTTAATTGTACTGTTGCATATGCATGTCCATAAAATAGAAAAATAACTATGCATGATGTGAATCATGTAACAGATGTTTCCAAGGCCTTCTAATGTAATGACAATACAAGAGTACTATAATGGAGAAAGACACTGTGTTGTTGTAGCAGCAAGAGATCCATTTCCTAGGAGAAGCTTGGTCTCTGTACCTGAGATTACTAATGGAGGAATTATTGGCACAAAGTTACATCATGTAAATGCTGATTTTTACGAGGTGGCAGAAATGTTTGGTCCAGTAATGTCTTGAACTCTGTTCTTTTATTTATTTTTTTCCTATGTTAGTTTTCTATTTGGAAAATGATATTTACACTCACTATATACTCATGTTACTACATGCAGTTAGCAGTGTCTATATCTATAATATCTCCAATGCAACACCCCATTTTTGGAGTGATATTCAACATGGTAAAAGTTAATCTCTCTAAACTCCTTCCATTGATATTTTATCTGTCACACCCCAAAATCATTCAAACTTGTGCAATGGACATCAAGTTTTTTTTCTTTTTTTTAATTTAGCATCATGAACGAGAATAAATATAATTACGTTACATTGTGGTTGTCCTATGAAAGACTGATGTTTGTTGAAATAAGAAACGTGTTAGGAATAGTTCAAGTGTATGAATGACTATGACGTTTGTTGAAATAAGAAATGTGTCGGGAATAGTTCAAGTGTGAGTCAAAGTCCTATATCTTAAACACGGTATAAGATGAAAAACTTATAATTTCATTATCTTAAGCTTGAGATAAAAGTGGTGTCCAACACCTTATATATGTCAGACCAATGTCATATATATAGAATCATAATTTCTCAATGACTATAATCGAATCACAATCTCTCGATGATTATATGAGAAAAATATATAAACCCAGGAAAACATTATAGTATTAATGTATGTTTTGCTTAGTACATAATGTGAGGTTTTTTCGCACAATACCAACAAGTTGTGAACGAGTCTATGTACCACCGTTTTACAACAAAAACCATTAACTCTGATGGTAGCGTAAGATTATATTAAAAACCACGACATCACTTACAACCAAAAGATAATAAATTTATGAATCATTCTATTTTATAGGGATCTTTTTTCTATTTTTACTCGATGTGAGGATTTAACCTTGACTTAAATTGTAACTCAGTAACTATCTTTTTCTTCTTTTTATAGGGCAATGATGGTTCTCTGGTATCAAAGATTCCCATCAGCAGTATTAGAATGAATGAATTTACTGTTTTACTGTCAAGAAAATTTAAGGAGGCACACAATGCCTTTCGAGGGAAAAGGACAATGGATCCACACACAGAAGAATGGGTAGAATCAATGAAGAGAACAAATAACACAGCACCAACTTTGACAGCAGGAGAAGGGTCTTCAAAAGGAATGGTTATGGAAGAAAGAGACAATAAGGGTGTTCTTGGAGGCATTTCAGAGAACTGGTCAATGTTCCCTCATTCAACTGGAAATTCATTCAATGTTCAACCACACTCATCATCAAACCTTCTTTATGCTACCAACAATGGTAGTGGTGGTGCTCATCAACATCATCAAACTTTCTCACCATATTTTACAAACTTTCAACTCTACAATCATGCATGGGAGGTAAGTTATGTCAAATTCATATTATGCGTTTCTGCCTCTGCGTCAAAGTGGCGTAAAATTTATCAGAATTGATTTTCTAACGCATAATCAATATATGTTTAGTTTCCAAAATTAATGAGAAAATGAAAAATTCACACCGACCAGAAGTATATGTTGGATAATTGATTGTATTCAACTGGAATCAATTTTTCATACTAAACCAAACATACCATGGATTTAGAGATTTTAAAAAATTATTCACTTACAATTCTCTTTCTCTTGTGCATCTCTAGGGATGTTTGGTTGGAAATATTCGCAAGAATCGCAACTCCTTTCATATAGCAAAGGTACGGTGGAATCAATGAATCTTTATAGACCTTGAACATCTACTTTGTTAAATGGGATCATGATGATCCATGTTCTACTTTTTTAGAAGACAACATTATGATTATGTCAATTTGTTAAATAATTGATCTTTCTACTCATGAAACAGGCTCTCAAAAGAGCAACATCGCCCTTAACGTAAGCGTCTCTTCTCAAAAGATTTTTCTATGTGTACTCACATAGAAAATATTTTGCATCAACCATAATTTGGATAAATACAGTACAATTAATATAAAATGATTTTTTGACTACTAAATTTTAATAACTTTCTCTTATAATATTAGATGTCATTTTTTAAGTTTTTTTATTTATGCTTTTCATTTTCTTATTTTCAATATTCAAAACCAACTTAAGAAAATAACGCATTATTATGTAAAAAAAAAATTGTCAAAATTTAGTAATCAAAATATTATTGTTCGTAATTAATATCAGAAGCATAATATATAATTTACTTTTCATTGTAGGCTCACTGAAGATTGGTCTAGTAGGCTAGAGATTATCCTCTATTTATCAGAGAAAGCTGTCACCCATACAATAAAGTAATTTGAAGCCACAATGCTAATTAATATTGTTACTCTTTAAATGAATACTTTTGTGAAAAAATCTTACATATATATACTCCAATTACATTTAAATGCAGTATTTACAGTGAGCCTGTGGATTATGTGTTCTTCACTGTAATGCAATTCAACAATCTTGACTTATACGAACATCTGAAGAACAAAAAACTGGTTAGTCATTTATACTTACATGTTATTTTTTTATCAATTTACATCAGAAACATTAATTGTAGTTTGAATCTTAATGAAAAAAAAAATGATAAATTAGTTCTGATTAGGGCATAGTTCTCTGTATCTAAGTCTAACGTAAAGATGATCCATTTTTGTGCAGTGTGCGAAAATTCGTCTTCCTTCTCAAACTTTGATCTTATCTCCGACTGAAAGCAAACACCACTACATAGGAACAATTTTCCTTGGGGTGAGTCTAACATCAATAGTGTTTCACATCATTGTTTTCATTTGGTTTAATTAGTCACACGAGACCTACTTTCGTTTAAATGTGTCAGTTTAGTACTCAATTAGATCTTTTTCAGTAGAAAATTATTAATACCGTTAACGGTATTGATATTTAATTAAAATAACTTACAAAATTAAGTATTTGTATTTATATTAAAATTTAATAATTATGAATTAAGTTAACGACTTTAGTAATTTTTGTCTGAAAGGAATCTAATTAAGACACTTTTTCAATAATTGGAACTAGATTGACACATTTTTAAAAACGGATATCAAACTGACACATTGAACGAAAATAATTACCATCCGACTAATTAAACCCCTTTTCATTTTGAGTTTTTGTCTGAACATGTAATCATCAACATGTTGAAATTTCTTGTGCCAGGAGACCATATTTGTTGAACCTATCTAAGCATGCATGTGATTCTCTGAAGAGAAGATTGAAGAAGAAGATGAAAGAATTTCATGTTGTGGAAACAAGAGAAGAACATAATCAAACATCATGCTTCTCTTCACTGATCCTAGGTTTCATAGAAGACAGCTTAGTATTGAATCTGTTTTTATGGTTTCACATGTAACTTTAGATGTTTCACAAACTATGATTGTTAACTATTTTTAATTTGGCAAAAGTCATGGTTAAAAAAAATTGTAATAAAGGAAGTGCTTCTCCAACTTTGAAGTGTTTCCCGGCTAAATTAAGATAAGTATTTAAGTTATTGAATCTCAATTGTCAATTCTTGTTTTAATCGTTATTTTTAATTCAATTGCATACTAAAAAAAAACTTAATAAAAGAATCAGATATTTTCTCTTTCTATTATATTTGACCTTACCTTTTACTATACTAAAATTTCTTATTTAAAAATGAAGGTTTTACGAGACCATCAAACTACCATTTAAATGATGAAGGAGTTGTGTATATTTTAATCAATAAATTATACTCTTTTTCTTTTTTTTTTCAAATTACACTTAAATACTATTTTTAAAAATCCTACACAAATCACCCTTTTATTTTAAAAATATTACATCTCAATAAATTTTAAAAGTATTACACTTACATAACACTAACTCTTAAATAATAACTAATTTTAGTGAAAAAAATTGTTAGTTATGGTAGAAATTAATTTAGATATCAATTCACAAAATAAAATTTATTGATTGTTAAAATAGTAACTAATATTTATAAATAAATAAATATAATTGATCATTAAATTAGTTACAGATTAATTAGAGACTAATTTAGAAACGAAATTATCTGATAGTCAAAATTTTGATAGCTAATGTTTAGAGACTAATTTATAAACTAATTATTTTGATAGTCAAAATCTTGGTAACTAAATTTTAGAGACCAATTATAACTATTTATTTATAATGGTCACTATTTTAGTAACCAATATTTTTTTATTTTTGTAAATTAGTATTTAAATTAATCAATAGAGTGATTAGAAAAAAATTATCATTAAAATTGGTTATTAATAGAAGATTTTTGTATAATGTAAGAAATAATTGTAAAAAAAATATTATATTATCATTTTTTTTTTTACTTTACACATGCATTCTCTTCTCAGGAAAATGGTATACTTACAATATATAAATAAACCGTTAGTTCTCAAAAAAAAAAAATTGAATTTTTTTGAAATGGATTACAGAATCCGTTTCACATTTTTATGAAACGGAATTCGTATTCCGTTTCCCAAAAATTTTCAATTTTTTTCCGAAACGGATTACGTAATCCGTTTCAAAATGGTGTGAAACAGATGTCAACATGCGTTTCATAAAGATTTCGTGTTGTTTTTTTGAAACGGAACGTGGGATCTGTTTTATACTTTTTGAAACGGAATACGAATTCCGTTTCACATCATAAACAGAAAAGAAAAAAAAAGGTTAAGCTAATATTAAAGATAACCTGGACAAAAAAATTTAAATGAAAGCATAGTAATAAGACGGAAAAGAAACCGGAGAAGAAATAATAAAAAATTATTTTAGGGTGCAGAAGAGTTGGCAAGACAATAAATGAAATTTACTGTGTCTCATATGTATATTAAATTATTAATAAAGGACATAATAAATTTTGGGATGCAGAAGATGCATCGAAGATGCAGGGAGAAGCGCCATGATATATTAGTACCTCGTTAATCGTTATACGAGAGAGAGACTTGATAATATGTGGCCCATAAAAAATGGGCCTGAGACAAACAAGGCCTAAATTGCCACACTAAAAAAAAAACCATTGTCTGCACTCCTTTGATCATGTCAGACATAGATACCTTAACTTTGTTCGGTTGAGCAAACCAGAGACAACAATGGGAACGGTTTGCTGCATCAGCAAATTTGCTACTTTGAGCTACGTCAGATCACGACCCTTCTCTTCACTCCTTCCCTCTCACCCTTTTCTCTCCACAACTTCCACCAACTTCAGCTTGGCCTCGTCTTTTTCTTCTTCTGCCACATTATCGTTCACATGGGACGATGCCATTGCCATATCTCAATCTCAATCTAACACACAAGACCGCTCTCGCTATCTCCAAGGCTTCTTCAACAAAGTTCAACTATGCAATCGTGGTTCTGTAAGCTCTTTGCACCGTTCTCTTTGCTTCCTTGGAAAACACAAACACTGATGAGTGAAGTAAATTTCATATATAGAGACACCCAGTTGTGTGTTTGTGCATCATACCCTCTATTTTACCGTAAAGTTATTTTCTTTTCGGTTTTTGAATTATGGGTCTGGCTAATTTTAAGTTTGTGGGTGAGTGAGCTTTTGCGAAATTGGTTTGAGTGCTATTGAGTTACGATATTGTTTTTTAACAGAATTGATTTTCGACCGAAGCATTGGGTTAGTACTAAAATTTAGTGTTAATTGTTTTATAACTGGAAATCAATTCTGGACCCTACATAAGACCAAATATGTGAAAAGTTATCTAAGTTCATGATAGCGGGTATCTTAACGTGATTTTATGAGTTGAAGTGAAACCAAGCAGGCACTAGATTATAGGATACACTTGTTTCTGTTTCTGTCAATTCAACTTCGTTGGTAGCAGAATTGAGTTTAATCATAGTCTTTGTTGTTGACATTGAACTTATAGGAAAAACAATCTGAGTTCCTTCCGTTTGTCATCGAGGGCCACATTGTTGGATTCATTCACAATGGGTAAGTTTACTTCAATTCTATCTCTTTTTTTCCTTGTAATTCTCGTGTCATCTCTTGCATAGTTATTTGTGAATATCTCATTGATTAATCTTGTTGTGTTCTGACTGATCCATGTAGCCGATCTCACCTTGTGGGATAATGCTTTTTGTCGTTGTTGTTGTTGTTCTTATTTATTTTCATTACATGAACTGCTGCGCCTGCACCTTAGCTAATGATAGTTGCAGGTTATTGTTTAACATAAAATAAGTTCAGATTTGTGGAGCATTTGAGGGGCTTTGGCGATGTGTTCGTTTTCCCCAAAGAAAAATTCAATGGAGGCCCCAATGGTGACTTTGTTTCTTTGCATCCAATGCTGAAGACAGCTGACGAAAGAACCAGTGCTGTTGCATATGTAGTACAGCAGTTGGGAGAGGAGCGGATTCCAGGTATACGGAACGAGGTATAAAATGCGTAGAATGTTATATGTTGTCATTTTTCTGTGCCTTCCTAATGCCCAGGTATCTAACCTATGTTTCTTGTCCATGTTTTACCAGCTTTACCCTGTGACATCATCCTTTGGTGCACCCATTTTCTTTTCATTGGAGCGTGCAGCAGCTCCTTATTTCGGCATAAAGGTACAAGGAGATGTTTATTGGTACTTGTTTCTTGTACTTTTTGTAGTTACTGCAAATGTTAGAAGCCATATATTCGGCAGTGTGTACACTGTGAATTCTTCCATGGCCTTGTGCTGTTGTCATAGTTTAGAGTGTTATTTCTACTCTTCTAAGCATGTTTAGCACAATTGATCATCTTGGAAGAAAACTGAATTCCTCCGCATTGCAGGTTTGTGAACTGTTTTTTGCCAAATAAATTTCATGAGAAAAACTGTTGAACAAACCGGATTACAATTCATTGCTAAATAGTAATTGAAAATTGAACTTGCGTTAGTTTGTGGAATTGAATGTTACCAATTTGCAATCTTGTGTTGCCATCATTTTGAAATTACTTGGTGATTTGTGTTCAAGCAAATTTTGGCAACCACTAAAGATTTGTTTTTCAAAAGCCTTTTTTATTGATAATTCGGTGTACATCCTAAAGCTCTTGTTCAAAACTTTTCATCCTTAACCTGTCTTTTTATATATATCTTGATTCCAAAGCTCTTGTTTTAACCCTTTTTTTTCTCTTCAAAGATTAGGCTTATGGAGTCCATATGAATGGCTATGTTGAGGTGGATGGGCAGAAGCACCTGTGGATAGGAAAGAGAAGCGACACCAAACAGACATATCCTGGAATGCTTGATCATCTAGTTGCAGGAGGACTGGTTTGTAGTTTCATTGTTCTCTATTCTATGCTTAAACATTCTCCCCAACATCACTATTACCTTTTGGGTGAATCATTTTTCCTCTGGTTAGGAACTGAACAGTGTTAGCAAAGTGTAGCCACTGCATAAGCAAATCAATATACAAGTTCCATTTAATATTAAATGTTTCCTTTATTCAATAGATTATCATCAAGTTTCTTATTTAATTGCTACTGTCACAGCCACACGGCATTGACTGTCAGGAGAATGTCATAAAGGAATGTGAAGAGGAAGCAGGAATACCTAGATCTATCTCTGTCAAGTAAGTAACTAACCTCATACTAAACTTTTCCCCTTCCTCCTATATTCCTCTAGTGCATGAATTTTGATTTGCCTTTGGAATGGTGGGTTAACTGATTCTGTTTTTAAGCCTATGCTATTTTATGAGTTGTGTGTGTGTACCACTTTACTCTATACAATCATTAGCCAAAATGAAAGATTTCAAATAAGTAGTACACCTTCTATCTGTCTAATTCTTTTAATTGCTGCTTTCACAGAGCCATACCTGTAGGAGCTGTTTCATATATGGATATTGATGGGTATAGATACAAGAGAGATGTTCTATTTTGTTATGATCTAAAACTTCCACAAGATTTCATACCTAATAATGAAGGTAAGCCTTACATGTCCTTCAATTTTACTGTTGTTTGTTTTGTTCTATCGCTGCCCTTCTCACCTTTTTGTGGTCTAATAATATCAGATGGAGAAGTTGATAGCTTCAAGTTGATCCCTGTTAGACAAGTTGCAGAAGTCATACGTAAGACAGAGTTTTTCAAGACAAATTGCTCGCTCGTAATCATTGACTTCCTGTTTCGACATGGGTATTTGTCTACATCATTCCTACCTTTGGTAGAGTATACACAATAGATTTTGGAATTTTTGAGGCTGTGAATATAAACTAGGAAATCATGTATTGCAAACATACAAAGTAACAAAAGTGAAATTTCTTTAGCAATAGTTCTCTTGAATGGATATTGGTTCCAGTGAAAACTTTATGATTGTTTGTTCTTATATTGCAGATACATCACTCCTGAATATCATGGATATTTGGATCTTCTACGAAGCTTAAGAATAGGAGATTGCTCCTGACACAAAGTATCATGAATATTCACTGTGTCATGCATTGATATTTGTTGTTGAAACTTCATAATGGTTAATTCAATATTATCTTAGAAACTGTTGGATTGCACTTTTCCAGTGATGCAGTCTTCAACTTGGATACTTATATTGTACTTCTGATTTTTGCAATAATTGGTGAGTAAACATTAAACATGTTCAAAGAATTATTCCATGCATGCAAAATCTGACATTTAGATTTCATAAAGTCAAAATTGCGGGCTGTTTGTTTTCCTTGTTGCAACAACTTAAAATGAACAAAGCACAATGGTCCAGATCATGTCTTGAAGATGAATTTGACCAATGGATAAAATAAGATTATTGTCAACACACTTTATTTGCCAGCATACCTATATGAGAAAGAGATTGAGAAAAAGTACATTCCCACAAGCTAATTCACATTATTATTTCAAGAGTACAATGAATTAAGTAACACATACCACACTTTGTCCACATCAAGACACCATATAAACCTCACACAAACTACACGTGTGTTTGGAACCACGTCAGGTGTGCGTTCACTTCAACACAAAATGTAGCCACTTCAGTATTAGCGTGGGTTGTGAACGTAGTTCCAACCAAACATGTACATCAACCTATTTATATAAATGAAATCAGAAACAAGTATAACTAAGATGACAAAATGAAGGAGATTGAGAATCACAAGCCAATAACACCCTTCAGCACATCAACTAGCTGAGAGCATGCAGTCATCTGAGGAAAATGCCCTTTAGCTTCTAAAGCCTCCAATGTAACTTTTCCTTTAATTTTTCTCTCCATGTACAGTGCTACATTGAATGGAACAATAATGTCACTAGTGGTCTGAATAATGGTGCATGGAGTTTCAATTTTCTCAAGTATATCTCTGTAATCACTATAGAACACAGTCTTGGCTAAGGAGAGTGCCACACCAGCTCTCATTCTTCTCAGGAACTCTCTGAATTTGTTAACAGATGGCTCATCATTTGTGTCCACTGCTAGTAAGGAGAAGGCAGTGACCCAGTTGTCATAGTTGGACTCCATGCTCTGCAGAAACTGCTCAACATCTGAGCTAGTAAAGCCACCCTCATAGTCATCTGTATTAAGATACCTGTATGTCATAGCAAGAAGTTAGAGGGACTTACCCTTAAGATGTCTTGGGTTTGAGTTGGTTAAAAAACTGATTTTTTTCAATCTTAGCCATGCTTATTAAAAGCTTAAAACACTGTTATAACTCTTAAGAACATTTATGATGGAAAGAATGATAATGTAGTGATGGAAAAAAGATTCTTCCTTCTTTTGTTTTGTATACTTTTAAAGGTGAAAAGAGAAAACTGTGGATCGTTCTTCTGAACCAGAGAGGAAAGAACTGAATCAACCTTACTTTGCTTTCATACAATTTTTTTGATGTTATTTGTAAAGGGTATTTTTGTCACTGTTAAGGACCTGTTTGGTTTAGTATCAAAATCAAATTTTCACACTGTAGTATACGTGTTCTGGTCTGATATTTCTGACTAAGATAGATATGAACACACATCTTAATCACTTCACCTCTTTAAATTGCACATAAATGTCTTTCTACCTTTAATTTAATACATCTCTTTACTTCAGAGGAATCAAAAATAAAAATTGTAAAAATGGTGAGAGAATATATTTTTATCTCTAACTGAAATTGACATGGCCGGCAAATTGGTGGTTCAAATTTGAAAAGGGCTAAGGTGCAATCTTCCAAATCTTATTTTATAAGAAGTGGAGATGATTGAAGTCAGCAAAGTGGGAAGAGAAAGTGAAGTTTTGTCTTTTTGAGTTAGTTCAGAGCTTTCTGTTTATTCTATTAACATTTTTTTATGGATGAAAGCAAGGTTGGTTCATCAAACACACCACGCTGAAAAAGGTGATACCACAAGATTACAAAAAAAATTGGAAACCCTCCCCCAATACCGTATACACCACATGATTTGGTTGGTTCATCTTTTTTTTTTCTATAATTCTGTAACTGGTTGGTTCTTTTTAATAGTGAAATTTAAATTATTGTTTATTTGGGCTATGATATATCCTTATCTTTTCCACAGTCGAAGGTTGCAAGTTGCCCAAATTATTAGGTGTGTTGTTCTGTGAATAGTGCTGATTATTGTTCTTTTTCCCTCACAAATATAGATTCCTACAGACAGTGGAAAGTCCTAGAAAAAATTCTGGGACCAAACCATTAAACTTTGTGTAGGGGTTCCATTAAGAGAAAGAGTTAAAAAAACAACAGACACATATGGCTCAACCTAACTCAAACAACATAGAGAGGATGGGATTAGTAAGACAAATACTAAAAAAATTGAAGTGGGGAATATAAGAAAGCAAAATTATATTTGTAAAACAAATTTTAAACAATGAAGTAGAAAGAGACGAGAAAGAGAGATGTGTGAAAGAATATAGATTGTAAAATGTATGGTGTGAATAATGAATTATACAATGGTAAAACTGATAGAAGTGTAAAATGAATACCAGGACTATTGATTTAAAAATAAAAATATTGTTAGAAATATATTTACTATTTCAAACAAAAACTGTTACTGATTAAAAATATTTAATAAATATAAAAAATATATAATAGTTTTCTAAAAACACCAGTTAACATAAATCCAAAAAGGGACATCAGAGAAAGCTCGTAAAGATGAAAACAGTTCAAAGTGGTACTGTTGTCCATGATTAATGCAAAAGAGAGTTACTGTTTCTGTCAACAGACACAGAAGGACTTCAAAAACATTCCAGAAAACTTACAAGTTCTGCAAAAGAAGAAGTTAAACATCTGGTATAATAAGAATTCAAGTCATAATTTTTAAACTTTAACCTCAGTATGATCAATGTAAGAAAATAAGAGGAGGAAGTTGAATCAGATCAAATGACAGAAAGTCAAGTTATTTCTTAATCTTGAAAGAACATCATAGTAAAGGAGAAGCAGACACTGAAACGTTTTTGGTCTGTCATGAGTTTGTGGAACACAGAACAAAGATACAAGGGAGAAAGACAAGGTAAGAGAAGAGGAAGAAGAAGAAGAATATGACCTGGGAGAAGCACAAAGGAGAATAAGCCTTTTGAAGAGGTCAGGTCTGGCTATGGAGGCTATGCAGCCAATCATGCCAGACATGGAATGACCAACAAAGGTGATAGCTTTGAGGTCCATCTGATCCATGAGAGTGACCAAGACATCAGCAAAAGCTTCCATGGAGGAATACTTGAAAGGGTCATAGAGGGTTGGATCCACAGCGCCAGAAAAGGGCCAATCAAACAGCACAACCTTGTAGTGTTCGGCAAGGAAAGGAGTGATCTTGTCCCAGACAGACTGGTCTGTTCCAAAACCATGAGCAAAGACTATGGTCTCAGTGCCTAATCCGAGGGTTCTGGCATTCAAGGCAGTAGAAAGCCACTGTTTTTCTAACATCTTTGGGTTGTTGTGAAGTTTGGGTTCCATAAGAAGGAAAATTGGGAGGGAGAAAAGTAGTGAAAGATGAGAATGTGTGGCTTCTGGTGCTCCCTTTTGGTGTGTCTGCCCATATTTATAGCCATAGGAGAAATGTTTTTCTCTTTCTTTTCTTTTTTATTGGTCAAAATAAAAACATGTACAACAACTGTAAGATGGTAGTTGTAAAGGTGCAATTCGCCATCATTTGATCTCATCTCATGCATCCTGAGATTTTTTATATGTTCGCAAACAAATTTTTACCTAATCTCTAAAAAAAAGATATTTGAAGTTTGGAAGTCTAGTATCGATTAAAATAAAATAATGATTACCCATATCGAAAAAAGTATATTAATTTAATACCTGTGAAAAAAAATTGTCAATTTAAAACTAATATATAAATGGTGTAAATTTTATTTCATAAATCAATTTTTTAAAATTAAGTTAAAATTAAAATTTATTTCATAGTATCAGAATCATAATTAAAATTTATTTTAAAAAATTTGTAATTCTCAAAAAATAGGATATAATTTTTTTAATTTAATGATACATATTAAATAATATTTTTGATTAATATTTAAGTTAAAATATTTCAAACATCTAAACAATTTAAATTTAAGAAGAATATTTAACACATTAAAAATATTTAATCCAAACATATATATTTATTCATGTATTAAGTAGAAAACCAAATTGAATTGAAAAGTCAAAAAGAAATAAAGTATAATTTTACATTAAAATTTATAGACTAAAATTATATTCAACTTTTTTATACTAAGAATAATTAAAAACATGTTATTTACTGAAATAATCTTATTCTCACGATTAATATGTTATAAATATTCATATCATTTGAAAAACAAAGAAAAGTTAAGAACGTAACTATTTTAAGTTATAGAAAATACTTAATATATATTCACACGTTCGAAAGAGAAGATCTAGAAAGTATGTAACTAAAAATTTGATAGTTTTACATTTTTTTTAAGTTTATTTTATTTTATTTAAGTATATTTCTATTTTATAATAGTCAAATTCTAAAATTTGGAGGTAGTAGTATCTCTTTACATTTAATAAATAAATTTTTTAATATTATTATTGCAAAAATAAAAAAAAAGTATACGGTTTTCACAAAGTTGACATAAAAAGAAGCAGTGAAACTTTTGTATAAGTGAATACATGATGCATATGTAAGATATTATATCTATTCTTCCAACAACTTATTAATTATTTATAAGAATCCTCTAAATTTATTTATTTTTATCTTCACAACGAAATAAAAAATATCATACTTTCTACGTCATTATTATATGCAACAATTATATAATTAGAATCCAAAACAACTTTTCTAAAAAGTCTCATTCCCACTATTGTATGACATCACTGTGTTAATGCAACTAAAAAATCACTTTCTTATATTTGTTGTCAGCCAGAGCACTATTCATTTAAAAATTAGTGCAATCAAAGCTCATTTATTTTTTTATTTTTTTTTCAACCGCAACACTTATTTACTTTATTAATGTATATGGGGTTTGTATTTAGTTAGATTTAAAATTAACTTTTTAATTTTGTATTTATTAATATATTCATAGATAAAAATATATTATCATTAATAAAAAAAATTAAAAGAAGAATACATTTAACTCTTTCACATTTAATTACAACAATGGAACAAGGTTGATGTACTTCTTTTTTTCATCTCTGTCAAACTGTGCTTTGGTCAAAAGTGTACATAAGTGCATTAAGTTGTTTCTTCATTAAAATTCGTTTTTTCCTTTTTTCTTTAATTAAAACTTTTTAAAAGCCACAGACAATTTATGACGAATTTGAGAAGATAGTTGGCGACATTTATTATTTTGAATTGAACAGTGTCTGATATTGCTGCCTAGGTCCACATTCTAGTAGGCTACCCACTCAAACAAAAGAAAAATCAAACTTTTCTTATTTCCACTCTTTTCAATTCTCTTCTCCAATGTTTTTGCAACTACAAAATTTTATACACTAAAAATGTAGGATAAAATATAATTCTCACTTTAAAAATTAGCATATATATATATATATATATATATATATATATATATATATATATATTTAAAGTTTCACATTAAAAATAAGGTTAAATATATTTTTATCTCTCAAGTTTCAGTTAATTTTGAAATTAGTCTTCTTCAAAACTTTATATTAATTTAGTTATTCAACTTTAGAAATGTGTGGATTTATTCATTTTAACCAAATTTTATTAAATTTATTTGACATTTTAAATGCATTTTACGATAATATTTGAGTTAACATTGAAGCAAAAATGTGTTAAACAGTTAAAACAATTCAGATACTATCATGAAATACGCTTGAAACGTCAGATAAATCTAACAAAATCAGGGTTAAAGAACTAAATTTACGCATTTTTAAAGATAAATGACTAAATTGATCAAATTTTTTTTAAAAAGAAACTAATTTCAAATTTCACTGAAACTTGAGAGACCAGAGAAATATTCAACCCTTAAAAATATGATTTTTTTTTTTCTTCAGGAGTTTATTAATAAGACGAGGCAGCATGTTAGGGTTTGCAAGGGTTCATAAGATAATAATGTTTTATAGAATAAATTATTGGTGTATTAAAGTAGTATTTTTGGAGTATGATTTGTTGTGAAGTGAAGTAAAATAAGATAAGTTTGTATGAGTTGAGAGAAAAGATTAATAATAATATAATAATAATATAATAGGATGTTATGTAGCAACCTTATCTTTGAAAACTTTGTAGATGTCGTATATCGAATTCGAATAAAATAATAATAATAAAAAGGCAATTAGAGAGAAAAGGGGCAATTTGTCGTGTTATGTTTATAGCGGCGTGACAGTTGGTGGAATGAGATAAAGAAAGTCCAATAAGAACCTTTTTCCGCCATTAAAACCTCCTTTTGCCATTAATTCTATGTCCCTACCCTACACTACAACACGCCACTTTCTTCTCTCTCTTTCATTCCACACTCACCACAAAAATCGCACATTCTTTTAATATTATACTCTTTTTTTCCTTTATTATAAACCATGCTCTTTAAATACACCACTCAAAACAAAAACATGTTACAAGATATTTTTAAAAACTGAAAACACAAGTTCCTTTCTCCACCTAAATAATAATGTTGCTTTAAATATGGTTTTTCTCTAAAAATATTTTTTTCATTTTCACTCCTTCCTGTTTTGGTTTTGGTCTTGAATGTTTTGTTTAAATTCTTCTAATTAATATAATATAACAGTTGTAAAATCCTTATGTTGTTTTGTTTAATATTATTTTATGAGAGTTCAAAAATTTATATATGTATATAGGAACGAAAATTTAAATAAAAATATTACTGCTATGTATTTCTTTAAGTGTCAACAAAACAATGACTTCAATCACCTTTTTTTCTTGGACCTACAAGATTATCTATCACAACAATATCTTCTACTTCTCCCCTCTCTTGCCACTTACTAATCAAATTTTCCTCTCAATTTTATATTTATTTATGTTCTTCTTTTATGTGTATGTAATTATTTTCTAATTTTTCTTTTTAAATAAAAGTGTTTTGAATTAAAATTATTTTTTTTATTATTTAAGTGATCATTTTTCTAAATTTTAACTATTTTTTCCAATTTAACCATCTTTTTAAATTTTAACTATTTTTTTTTCAATTTAACCATCTTTTTAAATTTAATAACTTTTTAATTAAATTTATTTTCTGCAAAATAAATAATTTATTTATAATAAAACTACAAAAAATATTTATATTTAACTTTATAATTGTAATAATAATAATAATAATAATAATAATAACAATAACAATAATTGTACATGTATCCATATTCGTTGGGTATCCGCTATGTGCATACCCGCATAATTTTTGTGTGTCTTTGCAAACTCTCTGCCGGTGTGGCACCTAGAACCTTCATCGGAAGATGTTAGGTTTATAAAGGAGGGGTTTCACTGGGGAGATCAAACACCAATGAGACCTAAGTCTAACCATATAAGGTATTGATACCACTCTCAACCCAAAACCTTAAGGCAATAGGTTTATGGGTCTTTATTCTTATATAGTGCTCTACTTTCCCATTTCTGGTCAATATGAAACTTAGACCCACACTTGAATTCTTAACAGAAGAGAACATCTCGACAAAAACAGTGTTGAAAACTAATAACTTAGAGGAGAGATCGAAGAATGAACCTAAATATTAACTTGAAACATCTCAATTTTTATAAAAGATTTTGTATCCATCTAAATACATCTAAGTCGATAAGATAAGAAGGTACTAATTTATAAAAAAAATGTGATATGTCTATTTTGACGGTGACTTTTCTCCAAGTTAATTCAATCAAAGAAAAACTGTTTAACTTTATTGATTGGCCTGTGCATAAGTAAATACATGTGACAGTATTAAAAGTTTTGTTTTGCCGGCTTTAAATTTGCTCCATTTGTTTGATTGCATAATCTTATCCATTCCGCCATGATTGAACCAATGGAAGCTCAGAATTTGAACTTATTAACTAAACTTGGGGTCCCTCTTTGCTTCTCATACATATATATTTTCCCTACAAATACTTAGATCCATGTGTTAATGTTTTCTTTTTAGGGTACCATTCTGTTTCCAACAAATAATTCTGAAATCAGAAGGAATAACATGCACTACATCGTTCAATAAAATTAACATAGGACTTAATTGTATGACAAAACGTTTTCTTTGTCTTGGATTAATAATTTTGACTTGGTTTGTGTGAATTTTTGTTTTTTTCAGTTTGAATTTGAACGAGGTTTTTGCTCTGTCGGTCAACGTTTTTTCTTCATTTGGTGTGATGTGTTCTTATAATAATATGTACCTAATGAACAACATGGTGTGTGTAAGTTTGTTTGACAAGATACATAATATGTGCATATTCCTAGCTAGTGTTGTATATTTGTACTTCTAATTTTGTTAATATATTGTGTTACTTACAATGGTTAGGTGATTTGAAATTTTTACTATTTATTATATATTTATATCTAGATTTAATTAGTCGGATGATATTCACTTTCGTTCAAATGTGTAATTTAGTATTTGTTTTTAAAAATGTGTCAATCTAGTCTTAAACAGGTCTCTTTCAAACAAAAATTATTAAAGTCATTAACTTAATTCATGACTTTTATCACTAAATTTTGATATAAATATCAATACTTAATTTTATAAATCGTTTTAAATATCAATACCGTGGTATTAATAATTTTTTGCTGAAAAGAACATAATTGAAGTATATTTTTAAAAGTTTGAATTCAATTGACACATTTTTAAAAGCAAATATCAAACTCACACATCTAAATGAAAATGGATATCATCCGACTAATTAAATCTTATATCTATGTTTATAATTATTATTGAGCTATAGGTCGTACCATAAACCACATCCAAATCAAACCAAATTTATGATAAAAAAATTAGTTTGGATTCGGCTATTTATTTGATATTAAAATAGTATAAAATAACATAAATTATAAAATTAATACAAATTATGCATCAAAGTACAAGATTATGAAACATTAAATTAAGTGTGAAAATTTTAAGTATATTAAAGTCTATATAGTTAAGTTATAGTATGTTGTTAGATCGATTTGGACAAATATTTATTGAATGTTTTTTTTTTATTAATTTATATTTTTTTTAATATTAACGAGAATGAAGATGTTTCTTTTAGAAAATTGCAAATTTTTTCTTTTACTTTTCTAATATGAAATTTGTAAATTTGGAGAATTTGATTTTGTTGCATGTTGTGTCGTAAGTTAAAATTTTTATTTTTTGGAAGTTGTTATAACATTTTATTTATTGATCTTGAGGTTTAAAAAAATGGATGTGACTTTATGCTTTATCTCAAACTATAAAGTGATTTCACTTAAGAAAGTATTATGACAAGTTGTATCTGCTAATTAGTTTAAAGTGAATATTGATACTGTAACTATAAGTTATTCTAATTTAGTTATATAAAATGATACTTTTAGAGCTCAAGGTGAATATTTTATAGTTCTTTATCTTTTTTTAAGAGACTTGACTTGTACTTATATTAAATTTATGAGAATCATTTATATTTTAAAATATAAGGGTAGATTTTCAGAGATTTTGATTATAGAATGATTATACTTTAATTGCTCATGATTTTTTTACTAACGATTGTTTTCTTAAAATTTTAGAAAAAAATTAACATTGGTATTTACATTTTTGAAAAGTATATTCAATTCAAAGTTTTTTATATTTTTTCGTGAAAAAATTACTGTGTTAATAAATTAATTAATTTAACTTTTATTATAAAAAATAATAAAAATGGTTTAATATTTTATATTCATGTATTTATTTAAATTTCTTTTCGTAATAAAAACAATTTGCTTACGTGTCTCGATATAATTTTTATGATGAATTTAATGTGATTTTTAATATAATGACAAATGATCAATAAATTTTAAAATATAATCATAATTATGTCAAAATTCATAATAGTAAAATATAAATAAATTAACTAATATTTTAAATACAATATTCGAATTAAATTAACTATACTTACATCTTTTCAATGGATTTTGAATCAACACTCCGAATGAAGTAGAATTTTCGGGGACTGATTCAAATTTAAGGAATTGTTGATTAATTGGAATCTGGGCACACCTTTAAGAAAAAGATTATTATCCAAAACTATATATTTCTATTTACAAGTTGACATGATAAAAGTGATTACAGGTGGCAAGCATTTTCTATTTGGTAAGAATCTGATTTCAGAAAGACATAAAAGAATCCATTTATAAGAATTCGCCGTCACTTTTGTCCTTTCTATCTCTCTGTATTCCATATTGTGTGGACAGGGCCATAACTCACCAATCTTTTTTTATCTTTTTTTTTTTTTTTTTTAAATATTCATTACCGACAAGACAACATGCACATATTATCCTAACTTCTAGTTGAATGTTTCAACTTTCGCTCGCCACCATTTTCATTTATTTTCTTGTTGTAAACCAAACTCTGCAAATATGTATTACAAGATTGTTTCGGTAATATCTAAAAGCACTCAGTTTATGTTTATCCTCTCCTTGTTTTCGTCGCAGTTCCTTCCGTTCGATCTCGTCCTTTTCCTTTTTGTTTGGTTATTTAGACAATCAGATACCTATTAATGTGATAAAGTTTTGATGCTTAAGTCATTTCATTCGAATGAATGTAATTAATGTTGTAATAAATGCGAAGTAAAAGTCTTTTCTAACTTATTTGAGTTTTTATTTATAGTGTTTGACATGAGCTGTGATTGAGATTTTCTTAATCATGGTCCAACTGTGTTTTAAACTTGATTACTGACTTGTATTACCTTAATTTGCAGATTTGATTTTTTGATGTAGCCGTCCGACCGAAGGTCCATGCGTGCTGTTGAAGGTCACATGTTTATGCTATGGTGACAAAATTCCACTGTCACGAGTGAGCTATGACCGCTCGGTTTGTGAGCTCTCTAAAATTATTCTGAAAAAATTGTAACATCAACAATCTACAGGATTATCCGCCTGTAGCGAACTGCCTTATTCTTGGGCTGCTGACTGAAGGTCTCGCCAGGGATGTATAAAGATTAAATTGAAATATATTTGAGGATTAAACATGTATTAGAGATTAATTAAAATATTTAATCAAGTTCTATGAGCAGTTATTGCTCCTCAATCCGTGGCATGATTCATGTCCACGAACTTCGGGCATGATAATTGTGAAATAAAATTAAGTATTTGACCTAACACTATAGACAACAAAAACAATATTGTTGATTTGGTCTGAGATTTAATTTGAGATCCATCTTTGACCTATTATTTATAGTAAAGTTCTTTAATGGGGTCGAGCTTATAAAATTGGATGATGAATTAATTGGAGAACAATCTAAAAGTGAAAAATGGTTAAAATTATTATTATTTTGAAAGTGAAAAATGTTTTATAATTAAGTGTTGTGTGATGGGATTTAGAAGAATGATGCAAAATCATGCAATGTGAGAAATTGTGTTATAAATTTAAAAGTAATTAGTGAAAATTAATATAAAATGAAATTTATTTATTTTTAAATTGAAAAAGGTTATGATTGGAATAATAAAATAAAATTTATAATATTATAATTGTTATTAGTCCTTTTATGGAGTTGGCCGAATAGAAGAAGCGGAAAATTGGATTTAAGTTGTTTAGCAATAATGACGTGACACAATAGAAATTACAAATTAGAATTTAAAATATATGAAATAATTCATATAAGTTACTCTTACTAAAAATGTCCTCCCGATCATAAAAAAAATGGACTCTCAATGAGATCACTGTGAATATAAAATTTATATTAAATAAAAATAATTTTTTAATAAAACTCATGAATTATAGATTAGAGATCTTTGAGGTATTTCTTTCACTTAAATTCTAAAATAAAACCAAAAAGGATATGAAACAATATAACAATCACTTTCCTTCTGTCAAATATTGCTGCTGCCATTAAAATTTCTTCATCAATATCTTTGCTGTTTACTTTTTAATTACTTATAATATATATTTTTCTTCATAAAAAAAGGTTAGGAAGTTATAAAATTTATCTATGTTTACTTTTTAATTACTTATAATATATATTTTTCACATGAAGAAAACTTATCAATGAAAGTAATATTAATATAACTAAACAAGGCAAATCCAATTAACTGTGTATTATTAGTAAGCACTTAACTAATTGAGTTCTTTTCTTTTCTTTTCATCAGAAAAAATATAAAGAGTCATTATTTTGATTTGACATGACAAAAACAAACAAGTTTTAAAGAGGATATCTCTATCTTCTAATACAGAATGTAAAGATTTTTATTTTATATATATTTTTAAAATAGTATAATTTTAAGTAGTGTCTGTCATTACCATTTTCATTTATACTTTTTGTTTTACAAAAACCCATTTTAAAAAATATCAAGAAATTAAAAAAAAATTAATGCAGGTAATGATATTCTATATACTTCCTTCCCTTAAAAATGACCTGTGTTTTAGTCATATAAAACGTGCTAAAATGAAGATGTTGTACATTATCAATAAGGAACTTTTTAAAAAATTATATATTTATTCTTTTTGTTAATACCTATCATAACCTTAAATAAATAAACATACGAAGCTCTTTTGATATTTATAAATTGCTTTTTTCTGTCTATACTATAGGGTATTTTACACCAAATTACAACAAATAATTAATTCATATTATTTTACTGATCCTTCTGACCCTAAAGTGTAAAACATAGGCAAATATTTTGAAAATTATTCTATTTATACAATTTTTTAATAATGTATTTTAGAAAAAAAAATTAAGAATTAAAAGTAGAAAAAGGGGTTGAAGCCACCACCAGCACTGCGATGGTGATTTTAGTGTGAGAAAAAAAAAATCTGAAAATGGGTCCTTTTTTCATTAATTGGACGGTTCCTAATACTGCTACTTCAGATGTGACTCAACTCTTCGGTTTTAACTCTTTCATTCAAATATAATAATAATAATAATAATAATAATAAATAATAAATTTTCAATAAGATATATATTATAAAGTAAAATATTATTTTATCCTAGAAATAATTTTTCCTCTCAAGTTTTTGCAAAACTCTCTCATTAAAAGAACATAATAAAATTTTAAAATAATGTGAAAGGGGAATTTTTATAAGAAAGAAATTAAAATTTCATATCATAACTGTGGAGATCACCAAAAAATAGGCTTCCTTCAATGCAAACCACAGAATCAGATTCAGAGTCTTATGGGTAAGAGTCTGACCCATAAATGCGCATACTACCCTAAAATAAAGTCTAATTTATGGGAAACACCAAAACATTAATGATTTAAAAAGTTTATTTTGTTGGAATTTTTAAATTATATTAAATTTAGATGATAAATTTTGTTGGAAATTTTATTTTTTGTTTAATTGAAGTACATTTGATGCATAATGAATTAAAAATCTTCTATATATAGTGTTTCTGTGACGTCCCATTTTAATAGATTAATCTACCAAATAAAGCGTCATAAAATTTTGATAACGAGAGCCAATCGAATAAACATGAAACGTAAGAAGGGTAACTATTACAGTCATCCGGAGTCACTTAAAAGAAACTTAGGCATACCACATAGTCCTAAGCAAAAGGAAATTTAAAAAGGGGTGCAACAGTTTTGCAAAAAGGTTGCCACTAAGGCAACTAATACAAAAGGCCTCATGGCCCTGAAACTATTCCTAAGACATCCAGACAGGGAAGTCTAGGCCGCACCGCTGCGTCTCCCGGATCCATCACGAACCTCCCTCTCATCTGCTCCCACCA
>Ga0209589_1003861_pt1 | contig 26098 bp, 7 predicted proteins | sample CowpeawhiteBW_FD_187525 | JGI IMG/M metagenome (GOLD analysis project Ga0209589, IMG submission 187525) | Root nodule microbial communities of legume samples collected from California USA - Cow pea white BW (SPAdes) (version 2) | ecosystem: Host-associated > Plants > Roots > Nodule | place: USA...
ATATATATATATATATATATATATATATATATATATATATATATATATATATATATATATATATATATATATATTGAAAAGCTTGTTCTAGAAATTTTATTTCAGAAAAGTTACATTTTATTATATGTCCCAGAAAGTTTATTTTGAAAATTTTGTTCTTAAATTTAATTTCAAAAATTACGTTTTGAAATTTTAAAAAATTGGTTATAAAAAATTATATTAAATATATTTTTAGTTCTTAAACATAGATATAAAATTAAAATTTATTATTCTTTTAATTTTTAAACTTAAATATATTTTAGCTTCTAAATTTTAAAATGAAAAAATATAATTATTTTAACTTTTGTTAATTTTTTTATATGTCAAATAATAAGTTAATATTACATTTAAATTCAAACGTGTGTCTTATGTAAATAATTTAACTGTAAACCTAAATTATCTAAAATGTAGTTTAACATAAAGAAATTAAGAAATTATGTGATGGGAAAGGTAAAAGCCAACTTTTCATAGGCTAAACTATATATTTGATTGAACCCCTTATTCTATATATGACAAATGTCAATAAAAGGAGTCTCCAAATGTCAAATATTTCCTTATTAGTCACCTTCAAGTCAATAAATACACTATAAATACCATAGAAAATCCATAACTTCATTTATATAAATGATTGATAAAATGGAAGAGTTACGAGTTTTAACCAAATTCTTATTGATTTGGATCGAAATATAAAGACTTTGACAAAATAAATACTAAAGACAAATACTATTTTATTTTATTAGTCAAAAAAATAATAAACTTATACCTTGTTGAAATAAAATACGAATACTTATAAACAACTACTTCTTAGATTTTTTTTTTTTAAATATTAATCAACTTAAACTAGCTTTTAAATAAAAGAAAAGTGAGACCAATCCTACATAAAAGTAGCAAACAAGCTTCACATATTCAATTGAAGATTGCTTGTTCCTTTAAAATGTTTTATTGTTCTATGGAAATTAATTCTTGATTCAATTACAATTGATTTTTATTATCACAGAGTTTAATGAACAGAAAATGGTAGATGAAAGAAAAACGAGAATGAATGTGTATTTTCTTCTCACATCTTATAAGTGTAAGCACACGTAAGTATAAGAACCCAAAATGAAATTGAAGTCAATAGTTGTATCTGACTCAGCTAAGGATATTGATGATGATGACGATGAATCATGTTTAATTATTTTTTATTAAACATTAATTCCTACGTGTGACACATCAGAACATTAGTACAAGTGGAGAAAAATGTTTTGAACATCGTATTTTTCTTCTTTGTCCTTATTGAATTTAATACTAATATATTATAAGGTGTCAATCATGCAATATTTGTCTCATTGAAAAGAAACCTCCTTTACCGGTTGTTTGTGACTTTAGGTTTGTGTTGGGAAGAAAATGATTTTAAGGTTGACACATGTTAGCTAAGTATATACGAAGTAAGAGTATCCATTTAATAATATATTAAAGAATAATAATAATATAATAGATTGAGTTCCTTTTCTTTGAACTAGTATTGCTTATATTTATATAATTGTTATGAAAAGAATAACCTTTTTAGACATATACATTACATTATAATTAAAAAACCTTTTGATATAGATTGTATTAAGATTTATGGAAATAACTTATAATGACGGTTATATTGAATTGCTGATGTTTTAAAAGAATCATTGAAATATATGTCAAAAGTCAAGGTGAATATAAATTGAAAGAGATTAAAAAATTTAATATGTTAGAGAGAGATAAAAAGGAAGGGTTTTAAGAAGATTGAAAAAAAAAACACTTTGTTAAAATTAGAACTTTGAAAAATAACTAAAATATTGAAGGTATAAGATGAGAACACAACATATTCATAAGAATAAGAAAAAAAATTTAAAACATCTTAAAATTCTTGTTTTTTTGGGTTAAATATGTTTTTTTATCACTTAACTTTCAATAAAAATTGGAATTAGTCTCTCAACTTTAGAAATACGTGAATTTAATTATTTTAACCAAATTTTATTAATTTTATTTGACTTTTTTTTATGTTTCAAACACGTTTCTCAACTAACATTAAAGCAAAAATGTGTCAAATGGTATAAACAATTCAAATGTTACCATGGAATACATTTGAAACATCAAATAAACTTAACAAAATTTGATTAAAAATACAGTTTTAAAGTTTACACATTTCTAAAATTAAAAGACTAAATTAAATCAAAATTTGAAAAACTAATTTTAATTTTCACTGAAATTTAAGTGACAAGAACATATTTAACTCAAATATCTTTTTATACGAATTAACAGTTGATAACTTTTTTTTAATAACTTAGCTTTTATATCCACTGATTTAATTAAAAGTTCTCATGTCAATTATACAAGTAATTAATATTAAATATTAACACTTAAAGAATACTTTTATTTAAAACTAAATTAAAAGTCCAGATTCTATATTAACTTTTAATATATTTTAAAACGTTAAAATTAGTGATAATTAGTGTATTATGAAAACACAGTCAAAAAATAACACAAAAAATTCAATAGATAATCCAAATTCCACATATTCTGATTAAATTTTAATTACTTTCAACCAATTCAAATTAATACGCGATGGAATCTGATTAGCTCATGTTAATGTAAAAGGGTTACATATATTTATAAGAACAAGATTTGAATTTTAGCTGATGACGTTATGTATAATTATTTTTGGATGAAACCTCGTTGGTTGAAGCATCTTTTCATAACAATAAATTACGCGTAAATTTGCATTAGTTCTGTCTATGATTGATGCTATCTGGGAAATCTAGGGAAGGTCGACAAAAAACCTAGTATTAGGATATGATCTTAGATTTCTTTATTGCAATGGATAAGAATGAAGTCAGCCATGATTATATAAAATATTAACTATGTCCTCTTTAGATTATTAAAATATGAAAATTATGTTTGAACAAGTATTTCACAATTCACAAAGTTTGTAATATGACTAAAGTATTCATTCCATCTTTCCTAGCCCACGGAATAGAGTAATCTACTCTCTGTTCCCACACAGAATATAAAATAATGTTACACACACTTTATCACATAACTTAATAAATAAGTGATTATACTTTATTTATACAAATTGAAGCGAAGAAGTTGATGAAAAGTATGTGAGTATTCTTGTCCATCTATGCATATATGGACATATATATATATATATATATATATATATATATATATATATATATATATATATATATATATATATATATTCATCGTAGAACGTGAAGGTAATTATTTATGTTCAAAGAAAAGAGCATGGTTCTTTTAAGAATGTTCTTTTCTATGTCATGTAAGTTTGTTGAAAATTGTGTTAGATGATAAAAATAAAACAATTTTTATAATATATAAGTGAAAGAGAAATCTTATTTTACAAGTCGATTTTGTAGAATTGATTTAAGTTGAAAGTGCAATTCTTAACAATTCCAATAAAAATATTTCAACATTAAGAAAATAAAATAAAATATAATCAGTATAGCTTACTTTGTATCTAAAATAAATTTAATAAATACTAAGGTCAATTTTAACTAACAAAATATTACCAGTTTTGATATATATGCACCTTTCAATTTTGAGTATATTTTCCAAAATATGCATGAACTTGTGTTGTTTACGTCTAATCCTAGCCACATACGTAAGGAATATTTTCTCAAACCACTCACTATCCTAAATAACTATTTCATGACCAACATGTCAACTGCAATAATGTAAACGATTTAGGTGGCCTAATGATTATGACACTTATCATGGTGAACGTGAATTTGAAAACAAATATTCATACATAAATTTTCTCAAAACTAATTCTTGATTAATTTGATTAAGAATCGCACTTTTTAAATTTAATGCCATTTTATGATGAGATAAGATAACGTAGTGTTTTTATTGGTCACGTATTATATTTTATTGATTAGGACCACATGGTGATTCTGAAACGTGCAATAGTTTTCTTTTTTATCACTATCATGTAATATTGTAAAATATTTTATTCGTCCACAAACTTAAATAACGATATTTAATTGATGTAGAAAAAACGATAGTTAATAGTTTTTTTATGGTAAATTTAATCCATTCTTAAGCTTATACATTGGTAAATAATTACCTTCTTTTGACCCGTTGTTAAGAATAACATTATTATGCTTGAAATAATATAATATCTTATATAATAATTAACTTTGACAATATTATCATAACATAACGGATGCGAGACTAGCTAGAATAATTTTTAAATAGCTTTTTACTTTACAAACGAACGCTGTTTTTTTTTTCTTGATCCATTATATTTTTACTCTTTCAAAATAAGAACAAGTTCATAAATAGTAATACACCCTTTGAAAGAAAAGACTAAAAATTGATGTTTTAATATATGAAGTAAATTTGAAAAGATGTAAAAATTAAAATACATTATGGATATACGTGCCGTGTTCCAATCCACAACTACTAACTCATCTTCTTCTCGTATGCAATCGTATAAATACAATTATTCTACATTGTATCTGCCGTATATTATATTCATTTGCCGTAGTTTAAATTCCAATCACATCTAACTTAAAAAGAAAAGAAAAGAAAACTAAACTTCCAATCCGCAGCTAACTCATCTTCTTCACGATCGCAATCGTATATAAATACAAGTATTATACATTGTATCTACCGTATATTATGTTTATTTGCCGTAGTTCAAATTCCAATCACATCTAACTTTAAAAAAAAAGAGAAAAAAAAAAAACTAAACTTCTAATCCCCAGCTAACTCATCTTCTTCACGTATGCAATCGTATAAATACAATTATTCTACATTGTATCCGCCGTATATTATGTTCATTTGCCGTAGTTCAAATTCCGATCACATAACTTCCACCATCAATGATGCCTTCAGTCCTCAAATTGCTCACCACGAAAAATATAATTAAATAAAAATTACCATTTAAGAAAAAAAATCATAATACGCATAATTGTGGGTTCTTGAAAATATCATTGTGAAAAAGGGAAAAAGAAAGAATAAATCAAATAGGCCTATTAAAAGTGCTTAATTTTAGAAGTATTTCAGATTTCATTAAATTTTACAAAAAAAAAATTGTTTTCATTATTCAGTTAATTTAATTTTAACATTATATTCAATTTGATGTAACTCAATTTATTTTATTTTAAATTGGATTTATTTCTGTTATAAAAAATATTTATATGTTAAAATAAAGGGTAATACTCGAATTAATATAACATCTATTTTACATACGAATTAATATAACATTAAGAGTCTCATCTAATATATAACTTAAGCTAACATAAAATATTAGGTTCTAACATCAAACAATATTAAAATAAATTATGAAATTGTTAAGAATTTTTAAAAATAACAAGTTTGACAAATAGTGAGTGGATTTATAAATCTAGTCTATATCAAATATCAGGGAACAATAATAATATTCAAGTTTAAAATCGTATATTTATTTATTTAAACGTGTAAATATAAAAAAAAATTGCATCCTGACTCGATCCTAACAAAAACGACATTATGAAAAAAGGGTAGAGGACGGGGAGATTGTTGGAAAATCAAGTGTGAGCACCATATAAGAATGAAGACCATAAACATATTGTCTTAATAAGGTTTTGGGTTAAGAATTGTGTCAATCCCTTATATGTGAGTTTGACTCATGTGGTGTTGTATTTTTGCAGTCATCCTCTCTCAAAAGGTTCAACAAAATGACATGATAAACTCAAATAATCTTTAGGTTAAAATACCTTTTTGGTTCTAATTTTTGTCAAGTTTTGTTCAATTAGGTCTTTTTTTATTAACACCATTTAAATCATTAACGACCATGAACAGTGAATGTCACGTGTCACTTCGTAGTTCTTTTTTTATTTTTTTATATATATTTTTTAAATGTTCACATGTCAACCTAGTCGCGTTCCATGTGTTAAAGTCAATGTTTTATATTCAATTTAGTCTCTATATTTGTTATTTTTGTTCACTTTATTCCCAATTTTTGTTAACATGAACCAATTTTGTCCCTCTCCAAATTGAAATTAAATTGAAATTTTATATTAAAATTTACATTTTTAAATAAATATTTTTATATAATATATTAAAATTCACATCATTATAATCTTCATATAAAAATTAAATTTGGTCTCATATTCGACAAGGACAAAATTGATCAATTTTAACTAAAATTGGGATTAAATTGAACAAAAATAACCAATATAGGAACTAAATTGAATATAAAACATTTCATGTTGCTCGATTCACACGTGGACATTTAAAACAATTTAAAAAATTATAAAAATTATAAAAATTATAAAAAATAAAAAATAAAAAAAAAGAAAAAAGAAAAAAAATTACGAAGTAACACGTGACCGTCATTGTTCATGACCCGTTAATGATTTAAATGGTATTAACAAAAAAAGACCAAATTGAACTTGACGAAAATTATGACCTATTTGAGTTAAAAAATAAAATTAGAACTAACTTGACAAAACTTGATGAAAATTATGACAAAGAGATATTTTAATTTAATCTTTACTAAAATATAATGATAATTTTATAATATTGAAGTAACATGTTAATTATTTGTCATTACATACTTACTATTAACAATAAGTCTCTTTTATAAAAATATTCAAATTATTCGGTCAATCAACAAACAATTATTATTTTTATTTATTTTTCTTACCACTTGTTGGTATGATTCACGGTGCATATTGCATTGTAAGTAGTAATAAAAACATTATTTTAAAATACAAAAACTGAAAAAAATAATTTTTGAATATGTCATTTTTCCACAATCAAATAATTTGGTTTATCTTGAAAAAAAAAACAAATAAGTATAATTTTATATATTTAGTAAGCATACATTAATATGTTTCTATACGTGATATTATGATAATAAAAAATAATAAAATTATTATTATTATAATTATAAAATTAGATGTAAATAATTTTTATTTATTTTGAAGATAGTTTTATAATTAAAAAAATAATTAAATTAAAAAAAATGTCAAATTGAAAAAATGATTAAATTTAAAATAAAAAACTACTTAAAAGATAAATTTTTAAAAGAATAATTATTTTAAGTTTAAAAAACTTATATTTAAAAGATAAATTGAAATTTTGAGTACCAAAAAAAAAATCTCTTAACATATAAGAATATAAAGTATAATTATAAAAATAAATATAAATAATTTTTATTATTTGATTATAAATAATTTTTATTTATTTTGTAAATGATTATTATTTACTTAGTTTGAAAAATACATAGTTAAATAAAAATTTATTCAATTGAAAAAAAAAACACTTAGAGAATAAAATAAAAAAAATAGAAAAAAATGTGAACATCAATTAAAAATTTTCTTTATATTATAAATATAGATATTTATATTTATCAAAAAATTACACCAAATTGTTATGTTAATTTTTAACTGTAAAATTAAGTACTTTAATTATGAATATATACGACATAAAATTATAATTATAAAAGAAATTATATCATTTTTTATTTGATAATTTTTATTATAAAATATTTAATAATTTATCTATAAAAATATTTTATATTCTTTTGTAAAAAAGTGCTTAAAATTTTTATTATAATAAAAATTGGAGGAAACTAATATGAATCACAACAATATTAGTTTCATTTGAAATTCATATTAAATTAAAGCGAATAAACTAAACCAAAGTGTATTTTACTTTTATATTTTATTCAGCTTCCTATCTCTAAAACAAATAAACTGAGTTTTCTATACTTTAATATATTATTACTGTTATCTTACTAAAATGTTTTTTTTTTTTTTTTTACTTTATAAATTTATAATAGAACGATTAAACTATGTATAACTGACAACGTTACATATATTTGGTTTTAAGTAGAGAAATACAAGAATAAAATATAAAAGAAATAAGTTGAAAAAAAAAGGATAGAAATAAAATGGAATGTCAAATTATTTAACAAAATAGAATAATTTAAAAAAAAAAGAATATAACTTAAATAAAAGAATAAAAATAAATTATATGAATAGTATATTGTTTCTTATATCCTTACCTTTGTACATTACAAATAAAATACATAACTCAAAATAATTTTAAGTCTCTTGTAATTTAATTTGATGTGTTTTGAATTGATTTTTAGGTATTTTTTTGTCTTATTAAAAAAATTTATATTTTTTAATTGAATATTTATCATTTGATTCCATCCCTACTTAAAATAATATGATTTTCACCTTACATTGCTATTTCTCATGTATTCATACATTAACAAAATAAACGACATAATTATGTTTTAAGTACCTTATCTATATCCTTCAACTAAGTATTTATTTTGTTTTGAACTAAAGTTGAATGAAATGACAAGTTGTTATTAATGTTCTTTAACTTCTCCTTAAAATACACTATTACCATATCCTGATTTTAATAATTTAAAATATATTAAAAAGTTTTTTAGTATATCAAAATGAGTGTAAGTGGAAGAATCTAGTAATTTCTGATCAGAGAATCAAACTCAATTAATAATATAATTTTAATTAAAAAATATAAAACTTTTACATACTTAACAAAATATTTTTTTAATATAAACAAATTAAAAATACTAAAATTTATCTCATCTTAAAAAAGTACTCTCCTAATAAAAACTTAATTAAAAATAAAGAATAATTCATTCATTATTCTTTAAAGATTTTTATGCATCTTTTTCATTCTTTTCTGTCACTCTATCAAACCAACAAATTTAATTCGTTCATGCATGTCCATTCATGGTCCCTACCATACATAAGATTTGAGATTGGTTACTGTTTAAAAATGGTGCAAGTGAGTGACTTCAGCTGACAGACACAAATGACAACTCCGAAACTGTTCAGGTTAATCCTTTGTACTGGATAAGAACCATCCACCTCGTATTCTAATCTTCCCAACTCACAATTCTCTGCATCGCAAGATTCACAGCCATTTGAGTTCAGCTGCAAATCGCTCAGTGGATTGATTACTCTGGTCAATCCATGTCGTTTCCGTACGAGATCTCGTTTTCACGACACTCAGGACTCCCCAAACACGTGTTGTAAAACTCTCGACCTTAAAAAATTCCCAAAGAAAGAGACACCCAAGATCTCAATCTTCGCCTCTCACTGATCCTCAAAATCTCATGAATTTGACTTCAATTTCTGCTCTCTTCACTTTTCTCTCTCTAGCCCTTTCTCAGAAGATCGACAAGTTTAGGTTCAAACTCAAGTTCTGAGGCCGATTCAGGTTCTGGGTGTGTGCAATTGATAAATTCAGGTTCAAGATCGAGTTTTGAGTTCATTTCTTTTTCTGGGTGTGTGAAATCGGAGAGGACAAAAAAGCATTTTTGAAATTTGGGGTGCAGAACACTGTGGTTTAATTTGGGTTGGTTTGTGTTAACATGGGTGGTAGTTTTTCCTCGTGTGTCTGTGATGGAGATGCTACCCCCTTGAGGCCAAGGCTTGGGGATTTACCAGAGAGCTGTGTGGCATTGATGTTGATGTATTTGGACCCACCAGATATTTGCAAGCTTGCACGACTGAACAGGGCGTTTCGTGATGCTTCTTTAGCTGATTTCATTTGGGAATCGAAGTTACCTTTGAATTATAAGTTCATCGTGGAGAAAGCTTTGAAGGATGCTTGTGTAGAAGAATTGGGGAAGAGGGATATTTATGCTAGACTCTGCAGGCCTAATTTGGTAGACAATGGGACCAAGGTAAGTTTTTATATATTTTCTGTGTTAGATCAGACTTAGAGTTTTCACTTATGTTGAACTTTAATGCAAACCTTTTCTTTATGTGAATTATTTTAGGTAAAACTCTGATTCTAATGGGATTATAGTACCAAAAAACTCATACAACTGCATATTAGCTTTCTCCTTGTTTATTATACTCATCCTTTGTATTTACTCTTCAAGTGCTTGGTGTTCACTTGTCAAAAATGTGATGTTGGTATAGGAAATTTGGCTAGATAAGAGGACGGGTGGATTGTGTTTGGCGATTTCTTCCACAGCGTTGAGGATTACAGGGATAGATGATCGGAGATACTGGAGTCGCATTTCGACAGAAGAGTCAAGGTGAGATAATTGTAAGTGAAAATATGTTGATGTTACTCGGACTTTGTTTTGTTCTGTTTACATCTTAATGAGTTGAAAACAAAACATTGCTCTTGCTGGATTCTTGTTTCTATTCCCTTATGAGGATTACTACTGTCAAAGATTAATCACCTTCTGGCTATGTTATTTAACTTGTTTACAAACTCAAAGACTGGATTTTTGTACTTCTCCAAAACCATTTTACAAATATTCAAGGCTATCTAATACCAAATCTCTAATGTAAGGGTCTGAATGAGTTTAGTTGTCGGTTAATTAATCGAACCTGGTATGCTAAATGTTCCTCTGAGTTTGTTTGTTTAACTAAATGAATGGCTATAAATGAACTAAACTAAAGATTTGTATGTTTTACATTAATACTTTGCCAATACTGCTTTATGTATGTATGCTTTGGATAATTGCAATTTCATTTATTATATTTATTTAACAAATTGCGAACCTGTTTATTGTCTTTTTATATATACACAACAACTTAATAAATGTCAACTTTCAAGAGTCGTACTTTAAATATATTCTATTACGATATTCACTCTGCTTTCCTGCATGGAATCGATATCAGTTTAGTGATGGTCATGTGAATGTTCTTAGAGCAGCTTTTCCTGTGGCTGCTCAATTCTGAAGATTTAGCTACCTTCTGCTGGAACACATGAAATTAAGCATTTTAAAACTGCATGACCCCTCTCTTGCTTTAAGTTATGACACTTGATGATGAAACTTGATGTATTATACTATTTATGTCCATAACAGATTCCATACAGTTGCTTATCTTCAACAAATTTGGTGGCTTGAAGTGGAAGGTGAAGTTGATTTTCAATTTCCACCTGGGACTTACAGTGTGTTCTTCAGACTCCAGCTCGGCCGATCTTCGAAGAAACTAGGTCGCCGAGTTTGTAAGACCGATCACATTCATGGCTGGGATATAAAACCTGTAAAATTTCAGCTAACAACTTCTGATGGTCAACACGCTGTATCCAAAACTCATTTGGATAACCATGGACACTGGGTTCTCTACCATGCAGGAAACTTTGTTTCTAAGAATCCTAATGATCTGATGAAGGTCAAATTTTCATTGGCTCAGATCGATTGTACTCATACCAAAGGTGGTTTGTGTGTAGATTCTGTTTTTATATGCAACAGTGATGTAAAACCAGAGGTGTAGGTTGTTTTTGTAGGAAGGGAATCTGTGTATATAGTGGAAATGAGTCAATTTTTGTCATTTGAGTTGCAGGGAAGTAAGTAGAGTTCATTCTACAAATATGTCGCAACAACAACACTTCCCTTTAGAGTTATTTGTTTCTTTCATATTCTTAGTTCCTTTAGATGTTTTGTTTCTTCAGCAGGACAATGTCTGAGTAGGTTTGCACACATGTTTTACCCTCTTTTTTGGCATAATATATGTGTGATTTGTGTATATTTCCCCTTTTGTTAGTTCTGGGAATTCATTGATGTTGTTTTCCCATAGAATGAAACAATTCATGTGTTCAGTTTTATCTGTATGCATCTGCTGTTTATCTTTTTTTTATGGAATATTTTTCTACTAATATTTCTTCATAGATAAAAAGATTATTTCCCATGAATTACTTTTTATGGATTTTCGGTCATGAATAAAGTGGGTATTTTTCATGTATACTTTTTTAGGCTGATTTTTTTCATAAGTAAAAAGGATATTTCTTTTCTAAAACATTTAAGATCAATTTACTAGTTTCAACATTTGTAAATATTGATATTTTTTTTTCATGAACTGGACTCACTCACAGTAGACTTGATAAGAAGATAAGTATAGTCTAATAAAATATTGTTTCTGTGAAGGATGGAATTAGTGTAGGGTAAGACCTATTCAACCTTGAATATCACACGTTAATTAATTGTGTCTATCTTTGATTTTTCAAATATTGATTCATAAGTATGGTGTGGTATGACTATTATTTAAAAGTATTTAATATATTTAAAAGCATTTAATCAGAGTCAAATACAAGGTTAAGAATTCAAAGGGAATTCTTTTAATCAAAGTCTTTAGTCACAGCTGGACCAAGAGAGAAGGATATGAAATAAATAGTTTGTCAATTTAAAAAATACTTCTCTCGCATAATGTCAAACTACAAAGCGAATCAAACAGTTCGGTTTTGAAAAAAACATTCAAATATTTTTTTTTTTATTTTAATTTTTTTATTGAATTTTGATTGGTTTTCAATTTTAAAAAGATTGGATACAATATTTTTGTTAATATTTGTCTATGGATTGTGAGACCTTTTTTTTTTTTTTTTTTTTATTTTACACTTTGTCCTAAGGAGGGGTTGGGCCTGTCCTTTTCAAGAGTTCAAGTTCAGTCCACTTTGGAACTCTCAAGATCCCTCATAGTCACTCACTCTTTATTCTGTCACTTTTTACAGAGAACAGTTTCTCCCCCTCCCTTGTAGTGCTGCAAGAGCTCTGCTGGGTACTAGCTTTTGCCTCCCTGAACTAGTGAGTCGTCCCTGTTTGGAGCTGCCTGAGCTCATATCTCCGTGTAAGTAGACCTCAACCTTCCTTTTTCCAGTTGTGTTGTGGTGGCCCTGCTTAGGGTTCATTCTTTAACTCTTAACTCTGTTTTGATTCAGGTGTCGATATATTTCAGCTCCTCAATTTGTTCCTGGAGCTGTGGTGCTCTTCCTTAAAGTTCGGTTTCGTTTAGCTAAGTCTCATTAAGGTAAGGGAAGCTAGAACTTCTTCTTTTTTCTTTGAAATAGTGCGTACTTATTTTCGTTCTAGAATGTGCTGAGTATGTTTAATTGATGATTGCATTGAATTGGGATGAATTTCATGTTTGGGTATCTATGGGTTAGAGAATTTTATGTAGTTTGGATTGCAATTGGAATGAGAGATATTGATTGTTGCAATTGTTCAGTTTGGTATCATCTATAAACCACTTTGAAATGATTTTGAGAAGATAAAAGTGTAAGATACCAAATTGTGCAGTGGAACAAGTCAAAATCTCACAACCAAGAAGCATATGGTGTGGCGCTACCCATTTTCCTACACTGTACACTTTTCGTAAAATGAGGATTCCTACTTCGTTAACCGTTGGATCGAGCTGAAATTTTAACAGCTGATCCTTAACACCTAGTTTTTGACTTTGACCGGTCGGATCTTGAATCGGAGTTCTATAGTGAGATAAGTTTTTATCGCAAGGTCTCTGTATTTTGGTTGTTGACAACATTGACCTTTGTTGCTTGTTTGGTGCATAACTTTCTCTATAGTTATTCAATTAAGTTGGTTCTTGTTGCATTTGGTTCTTGATTTAATCATCTTTAATTTGAATATAAATACACAATTTTTGGAGTTTTACACAAGCTGCAATTTTATTTCTAAAATTCCAAATCGTTTGCATAATGTGTTGTTGTGTAATGAGCCATGACTTGGTTGGGTTGGACATTGGTATGCATTTATAAAGCATGAGATTGAATGGGATCATGTTATGTTGTGTACGAAATGGAAAACATTACTATATGGTTGGTGGTGGTTTGGCATGAGAATTGAATGCTTAATATTGCATGTGGATTTTGTTGGTAAAAGAGTTTCAAGGGAAACTCTTGGTGATGGTGGTGTTAGTGTATACCTTGATATAGGAGATGTCTAGATAAAGGAAGGTATCCTAAACTCTAATAATTATTCACGATCACATAGAGTAAAATAATTTATGTGGTGAGAGTGGCAAGAGGTCCTAGTTTTGGGACATATTGGACCCAAGACATTAGAGGATTAACCCTGTGTGTGGTTGGGTGATAACCCCTTGCGTCTAGACTCTGCAGAGTTTAGAAACCAGCACAGATGCATACTTCCTTTAGAATTCTATATCAAGAGTATGATCTGGATATTGAGTTAGAGAGTCCTTTAATTGTTTGCTTTCTTGGGTGCTTATTGCTTTGCTTGTCTATAACTTGTTTTATAATCTGCTTGCTCAATAACATGTTAAATATTTTACTCTAGCATAACCTTTCTCTTTGTGTCTGTTCTCTTCTTTGGCTTTTTCCTTTTGCGATGATCACCAAATCCTTGGTGTGAGCATATGTGGAGACTCTTGGTGATCGTGATGTTGGCGGAGAGGTTGCGATGTAGTTAGGCTTCCTAGATCCTTTATTGCTCATTGTTGAACATTTTTTCTTGTGTATTATTATTTTGTAGTTTGTTGCTCTTTTAGCAAATTTCCAGTTTAATCTAATATGTGTTTAGATTTTTTTCATGGCATTGTGTTGTGTCTTTGGGCTTCCATTCTAGTATAATTTGGGATAACTGTAAAAGATTAATTCTAATATACTTTATGCCGATGCTCTATTTTATACTATAAACATGATGCGTTCTATAAATTAGAATTATTCTATTAAATTGGGACGTTACATGGATAACTCACGTGCTGCCACTAACACACAAATAGTTTTTACGTATGTTATTTTGATCTTGCATGCCTGTTTTGGATTAGACGTAGACATAAATTTAGGTATATTATTTTAACACATTTAAATTTGTTACCTTTGGTGTTGATCAACAAAAGTAAAATTTTCACATAATTTTAAAAAAAATTGCAATGTCAACCACAACTACCATTATCTTCTTCCTTCTCATCACCGTCTATTAGGATCAAATGCTTGCCACTGGATCAAAAGCTATAACCACTACAATTTGATTGTGACCTGGTCCACCTGGTCCCTGCCACGAAACAGTTGTACAACCCGAAACTCATGACCTTGGTTCGGATACCAATTGTTAAGCTATAACCATTAGTCTGAGCGCAACTCTTTTTACTTAAAAGTATAACACAAATTCAAATACCACGATTCGATTGTGACCTGACCCACTTGACCTTTATTTAGACAATTGATATACGCAACACCATCATTTATGGCAAACTTTTGCACCACCAACTCTCACTGTGCAGGCCACCCCAACATCTACTGGACCATCGCGTCACTTGCACTCACCGCCAGAGGTTCGCAGGAAGCACAAACAGGAAGAACCATGCCATAAATATTGCACCGCGAGCCACAACACAAACTACCACGAACGCGAGGAGCAAGCGCTGATCTCTAGACACCATGCACTTGGTCACTGCAACCACGCCGAACATCCATAATTAGATTTGCGAATGGTAAACCAACGTAGACATTTTATATTTATTTTAAAAATGGATTTCTATTTTGAATTTTAAATTGAAAGTGTGTGAATGAAAGAGCAAAGGAAAATAAAATGGATGAAGAGATGACTAAAAGAATATAGATGAATGTGTGGATGAAAAACATGAATGTGGGTGAAAGAAATGAATGTGGATGAAATATAGAGTGTGAGGAGATTTATGAATGTGACGAAAGAAGATGAATGTGATGAGATTTATATACAAAGTGAGTAAAAAAAATTATGAGTGAAAAGATTTGTCAACTTTAAATCTGGATCATTAGATTAAAATTAATCTACTGTCCATATTCAATATGAAAAACGAGCATGGGCAGCACTAATTTAAATAAATATAAATATTAAAAATAAATGGGATTAGTGTTCGCTAAATACCCATGCTAACCTTATTTTTTTAATATTTTTTTTATAGTTAAAATTTGCAAAACCAACACTAACTTAAATAAATAAGAATATTAAAAATAAATAAAGTTATCATCAACTACGACTAATCTTACTTAATTTTAATACTTTCTTATTTATTTTTCGCGTATGCTTAAATAAATAAAATATTAAAAATAAATAGGATTAGCATCGGTTAAGATAATGCTACTACAAATATTTATTTAATAAAAAAAATTTAAAAATCATTTTACCTTTTTTAAGTTTATTTTTTAAAAAAATAATATTTTCATCGTATTAGAGTCGACTAGGCCGATACTGATACCGTCACAATTTGGCCAACACTAATATTTTGAAGTTAAATCAATGTTTTCTTGTAGTGGTAGGAAAGTAGAAAATTTTGTTTATAGAAGCTTAATTTGAAGTTTATTGTATCTTACAACTACTAGACTAGATATAATGTTTGTTGCTAATATTTTTGTCTAGACTTATGCATTTTCCAATGCTAACTTACTATTATGCAACAAACACATGTGTTGAGATACATAGGTGGTATACTTGATTATGGTTTATGATTTTTAAAGGATGGAAGTTGAGATCTTCAAGGATAACTAGATATTGCCTGAACAAGAAGTTTAAGTAATGTCAATAAGTTTATTTTTTTCCATTTAGTAGTAGTGTTTTCTCTTGAAATTCAAAAAAACAAGAGGTGGTGGTTCAATTTATAGCTAAAGCTAAATACATTAAGCTACAATAGTTGTAAATCAAGTCATTCGACTTAGAAATTTTTTATTATGATGGTTAGTTGCATGGTGTATCTACTATCATTAAGGTTGATAATAAGTTAATCATTGCAATTACAATCAATCATGTCCAATATGCTAGAATTAAATACATCCAAGGTGAAATATCATGTAATTAGAAAACCAGAGAAATAAAATAAATCAATATGAAGCATCGAAGCTTGAAGTAATAGATTAACATTATAACCAACTCATTTTACAACAACAAAGTTGAACTGTGAAGATAACAAATTAGACTACTCAAGAAAATAATCAAAGAGGAACCGTAGAAGTTAAGTTGAGACCTCTCTAAACATTTTAAGATCACAATTATTATTTTATTTTTGTTCTCTTTTGTTAAGTTGAAATAAGAGATAATCCTTATTTTATATTAGAGAGTTGATTGTACAGGGAAATGTAAAAAAGAATCACTGCAAGAAAATACTTCATTATTAACCAATTTTAGTGATCAAAAGTTGTTAGTCACTATAATGACCAATTTAGATACCAATTTACAAAATAAAAGATTATTGGTTACTAAAATGTCACTATTATGAATAAAAAATTATAATTGGTCACTAAATTGGTCTTTAAAAAATCATAAGACACATTGTGAAGGCTAGAGACATTCATTATTATTATTTTTTTCCTAAAATTCAGAATGTATAGGGATAACTAACTTCCGTATTCACCAGGGTTGGATGTTCAATCTTTATGATTTTTGTTATTTAATATATTTCTCTCATACTCTTATGTTTTCTCAATCAATGACAAATCTTTCAAGGGATTGAAGGGGATGCTTGCTAAATTTTTTTGAAACTTTTTAAATTAATATATTTATATATTTGAAATTTTTAAAATTTTTAAATTATATGTAGTGTATATATCAAAAATTGATGAAAATTAAATTAGATATCTTTTTAACTTTTTTATTTATAAAATTTAGTGTTAATAAACAACAAAACATAAAATAAAGTATAATAAAGAATAAAAATATTTATTAAGATATTTTTTTATTTTCTTTCTCATTGTCTTATGAGTTTATTACATATTATACTCATCTTCCCGTCTAACATGTTTTCCTTTTTGTTTAAGAAAAAAAAGTAAGTTAGACATAAACTCACTACGTTTACTTTCATTTGTTTTCTTCCATTCTTGTTTTCTTATGAAAGAAAAAAAAAATGTACTGTGGTTCTTCATATTCGATTTTTAATCGTGGTTCAATTATCATTAATTTTTCTTTTAGTAATTGTGTCTTTGATTTTTTGATTTGATTATGATAAATTATTTTTTAATCTTAAACTTAAAAAAAATATTGATGAAGAATAAAAGAATATGTTTATTTTTTAAAAGAATATTCAACTTCTTTACATATTAGGAAGCATGATACTAATAATTTAATTGTTCAAAGGAGTCCTTTCTTAGAATAATTACAAGTGATCAAGAGTTTCATATTTATTATTTGGAACGTAATCCAGGAAAATGTTTTGAAATATAAGAATATCCAATGTGTGATTTATTTTGTAGTTTCTAAATTATGTATTAGTTTTTATTGGATTAGTGACAATAACTAAATATATAAATTTTGAGTGCATTATTTTTGCTACCTCTAAATTATTAATCTTAACAGCATGATAACTATTGATTGCATATTTGTGAGTATCTAATCATTGGACATAATATTATAACCTAGACTAGAATATAATAGCTAATTGATTGAGCATCTAGACATAGAGTTCATCATTCGTCATTCTTATCATCCGAACTTTAGGCTTAATGTGGACTTTTAATAAAAAAATGTCTAAGACATTAGGATTCTTATTATAAGTTTAGATTTGTCTCTAAGACATTGAGACTTATTACATAGTGGTGTGAATGTTAAAATAAGGAATTAGAAATATATCGTTAGTATTTTCATATTGATTTGATGCATGAAATCCAACCACAGTAAAATCTTTACAATATAGTAATTTCATAAATTTCATTGCTTTCTCAATTTTAGATTTATTTCATACATATAAACAATTTTCATTCTTTTAAAGTTTTTGTCTAAATTAGTAAAGAATCATAGTTTTCTAAACAACAAGTCTATGGGAATTATAATATCTGAACTTTTCATTTTATAACTACAATATTGTAAGCTTGCCAAAATTGTAACAAATACATTAAATACTTCATTAACCAAATCTTTCTTCTCCGTTTTTGTAATTTTATAACTATTTTTACTGTTTTTGTCATTATCGGTTTTTCTAATTTTATAATTCCTTTTACTGTTTTTTGGTTTATAACACCTTTCCTCTTCGTATATTATTTATGTTCACGAGGAATAAGTCTCATCTCATGCAAACAATATTCTAAGACGACTTCGACAAGTGGTCACACGGAATAAATAATCTAAGTGCAACTAAGGGTAGACAAAAAATTCAATTCTTATGATCCAATCCATTTTTTTTATGATCCAATCCATTTAATATCAATTCTATTAAAAATCCAATTCATTTAAAATCTATTTTATTGGATATGGATATCAATCTAATATACATTTTATATATTTTATGGATTAGATATCCATTCTCGAAATCTAGATTTTCAAAATGGATAATCCAAAATATCCAATCCAAAATTTCACTTTATATTTTTTGTTAGGTTAGGCTAAAGGTTGAGACGGACTAGTCCAAAATATAGTCGTATTTGATTGAATTGGCATGAACCTATACAAAATTTAGCCGAATTAGGCCAAATTCTGTCAAGTCGGTCTCGATCGAGATTTGACCCAGTTGGTTCTAGACAAAATTTGAAAGTATTCGGCCAAATATGTCAAATTCTTTGGTGTTAACCCTACGGACACAAATTTGGATCCACATCCATTATTTGGATCCAAAACGGATGTGGATTAGATTTTCGATAGGGCTGACACCATAGAATTTGACAGATTTTTTGTCGAGGCCAACGAGGCCAATTTCAGCATGGGATGAACTTGGATGACTTTCGAACGAATTTCGGTCAGGGACGACGTGATCAAATTTGGATTAAGGTCGACTCGACAAAATTTTAATCGAGATCGACTTGACTAGATTCGACTGAATTTCGGCCAGGGTCGATTTTGCCTAATACGACCAAATTTTGGCCAGAGCTGACTTGGCCAAATATGGCCACATTTGGGTCAGGGTTTGATCAATCAAATTTCGGTAAGAGTTGACTCCACTAAATTCGTCAACCAGGACCGACTTGATTGAATATGGTCAATTTTCGATCACGACCGACTAAGTTGAATATAATCAAATTTCGTTTGGGACTTAGTCGACCGAATACGACTAAATTTGGGCAAGTGCTGACTTGACCAAATTTTAGTCATGACCAACTCGACTGAATTTGGCCAAATTTAGGTTAGGATCGACTCGCCTAAATATGACCAAATTTCGGTCGCGATTGACTCTGCTGAATACGACCAAATTCAGGTAGGACCAACTCGGTCAAATTTTGGTCGAGGCCAACACACCAAATTTTCGACTGAATTCGGCCAAATTTTGGTCGTGGCCAACTCAGTTGAATACGGCCAAATTTTGATCGTGACTGACTCATTTGAATATGACCAAATTTCACCCTAGGCCGTCTCAGCCAAATACGACCAAATTTGGGCCAGGGCCGACTCGGCCAAATCTCAATCGGGGTCAACTCGATTGAATTCGACCAAATTTTGACTAGAGCCAACTAGGCTGAATATAGCCAAATTTTGATCGCGGTTGTCTCGGCCGAATACGGTCAAATTTTGTCTAGGTCGACTCAGGCCAATGCAGTCAAATTTTGGTCGGGAAGAACTCAACTGAATACTTCTAAATTTTGTCCAGGACTAGTTGGGCCAAATTTCGATCGAGATCGACTTGACAGAATTCGGCCAAATTTTGTATAGGGTCACGCCAACTCAATCAAATATGAATAAATTTGGACTAGTCGGTCTCAACTTTTAGCCTAATTTAACTAGAAATATAAACTGAAAATTTGGATTGAATATTTTGGATTATCCATTTTGAAAATCTAGATTTAGAGAATGGATATCCAATTCATAAAATATATAAAATATATATAAGATTGATATCCATATCCAATAAAATGCATTTTAAATGGATTGAATTTTTAATAAAATAGATATTAAATGGATTAGATTATAGAAAAAATAGATTGGATTATAAAAAATGGATATTTTGCCCACTCTTGATTAGAATTTTGTGACACATCTCTTCGCATATTGAATGTCAGAACAGAAAACCAATAAAAAAATATTGCCTACCAACATCTAAACACTTCTCTAAAATCATCCATGTAATGATATCAGACATCTGCAAAAGCTTCAAATTACTGTTGTTGCATAAGAATAGTTTTCTTATTTCCGGTAAAATAACGTCCTTTCTCTTCCTTCTTTCAATCAATAAGAAACTATTATTTGAAGAAGGATGCAAAGAAGAACCTTAACTATACTACAACAAGTAAACTAAAGCACCATTAAGTATTTCAGTGCAATAATGTGAGACGTGCGACGTGAAACGTGGGATGTGAGACGTGGGACGTGCGTCGGGAGATGTGCTACGTGGGACATGGAAGGTGAGACGTCAACGTGATACGTGAGATGTGGGACGTGAGACGTGAGACGTGGGACTTAGAATGTGGAACGTGGGACGTGAGACGTGAGATGTGAGACGTCAGAAGTAGGACATGGGATGTGACACGTAAAACGTAGGACGTGAGACGTGAGATATAAAACGTGGGACACGAGACGTGAGATGTGGGACATGAGAGGACGTGGTACGTGGAATGTGAAACGACGTGGAACGTAGATCATGGGACGTAGGGCGTGCGACGGAAGATGAGAGACGTGAGACGAGAGACATGAGACATGAGACGTGAGACATGAAACATGAAACATGGGACATGAAACATGAGAAGTGGGACGTGGATTATAAGACGTGAGACGTGAGACATGCAACATGAAACGTGACACGTGGTTTGTGGAAGGTGGGATGTGGGACGTGAGACGTGAGATGTTAGACGTGAAACGTAAGACGTGAGACGTGGAACATGAGATATGAGACGTGAAACATGAGACATGAGACAAAAGAAACGTGAGATGTGAGACGTGAAACATGGTACTTGAGACTTGGAACGTGAAACATGAGACATGATACGTGGGACGTGGGACGTGAGACGTGAGATGTTAGACGTGGGATGTGAGACGTGATAAGTAAGACGTGAGACGTGAGACATGACACGTGGGACGTGGGATGTGAGAGACGTGGGACATGAGAGACGTGAGACGTGAGACATGAGACGAGAGACATGAGACGAGAGACGTGAGACGAGATACATGAGACGTGAGACGTGAAACGTGAAACGTGAGACATAAGACGTGAGATGTGAGACGTGAGATGTGAGACGTGAGACATAGGACGTGGGACTTGAGTCGTGGGACGTTGGACGTGGGACATGGAACATGGGATGTGGGACGTGAGAGACGTGACACGTGACACGTGACACGTGAGACGTGAAACGTGGGACGTAAGACATGAGAGACGTGGGACGTGGGACATGAGAGACGTGAGACGTGAGAGACATGAGAGAGACGTCAGACGTGCGACGTGCGATGTGAGACATAAGACGAGAGACGAGAGACGTGAGACGACGTGCGACGTGCGACTTGGGACGTGAGACGTGCGACTTGCGACGGGAGACATGCGACGTGAGACGTGAGACATGGGACGTGAGACGTGAGACGTGAGACGTGAGACGTGCGATGTGCGACGTGCGACGTGCGACATGCGACGTACAACGTGAGACGTGCGAAGTGAAACGTGAGACATTTGTAAACACTAAACCTTGAAATTTATATTCATAAACTTTAAAACTTACAATTTAATCGAAAATTTTAGAAGTTTAATAAAAGAATGGTTAATGTATCCATAAATTTGTACTAATAAATTTAAATTATACTCTTCTAAAAAATGTATTAATAAAAAGAGATTAAATACATATAAAATTGAAAGAAAAAAATATGATGGTAAAGTAATACTTAATGTTTATTTAACAAAAATAAAAAATTATGAGGATAACAACAATAATTTATATTTATTGAACTTTTAAATGAGCAGAAAGAAGCTAAGGATGATCTGAAAATTTAACTAAGGATGGGCAAAAAATCTAATTATCATGATCCAATCCATTTTTGGTATGATCCAATCCATTTAATATTCATTTTATTAAAAATACAATCTGATCTACATTTTATATATTTTATGGATTGTATATCCATACTCTAAATCTAGATTTTCAAAATGGATAATCCAAAATATCCAATCCAAATTTTCTATTTATATTTTTGGTTAGGTTAGGCTAAAAGTTGAGACAGACAAGCCCAAATTTAGTCGTATTTGATTGAGTTGGCGTGACCCTATACAAAATTTGGCTGAATTAGGCCAAATTATGTCAAGTTGGTCCCGATCGAAATTTGGCCCAGCTGGTCCTGGAAAAAATTTGGAAGTATTCGGTCGAGTTCATCCTGACCCAAATTTGATTGCATTGGGCTGAGTCGACCTAGACAAAATTTGACCGTATTCGACCGAGACAACTGCGACCAAAATTTGGCTGTATTTAACTTAGTTGGCTCTAGTCAAAATTTGGTCGAATTCAATCGAGTTGGCCTCGATTGAGATTTGGCGGAGTCGACCCTGGCCCAAATTTGGTCGTATTCAGCTGAGACGGTCTAGGATGAAATTTGGTCGTATTCAAATGAGTCGGTCATGACCAAAATTTGGTCGTATTCAACTGAGTCGGCCATGACCGAAATTTGGCCGAATTCAGTCGAGTCAGCTCCGGTCAAAATTCGGTCGTGTTGGTCCTGACCTGAATTTGGTCATATTCGGCAGAGTCGATCGTGACCGAAATTTGGTTATATTTAGGTGAGTCAGTCCTGACCTAAATTTGGCCAAATTCAGTCGAGTTGGTCATGACCAAAATTTGGTCGAGTCGGCACTAGCCCAAATTTAGCTGTATTTGGTTGAGTAAGTACTGAACGAAATTTGACTATATTTAACTTAGTCGGCTGCGATCGAAAATTGGCCATGTTCAGTCAAATCGGTTCCGGCCGACGAATTTAGTGGAGTCAACCCTGACTGATATTTGACTGATCAGGCTCTGACCCAATGTGGCCATATTTGGCCAAGTCGTCTCTGGCCAAAATTTGGTCGTATTAGGCAAAACCGGCCCTGGCCAAAATTCAATCGAATCCAGTCAAGTCGATCTTGACTGAAATTTTGTCAAGTCGACCTTGACCCAAATTTGGTCACGTCGTCTTCGACCGAAATTCGTTCGAAAGTCATCCAAGTTCATCCCATGCTGAAATTTGGCCTCGTTGGCCTCGACAAAAAATCTGTCAAATTCTATGGTGTCAGCCCTATAGACACAAGTTTTAAAAAATTTAATTTGAATTTAATTTTGAAAAATGGATTTTTGATTTTGAACTTGATCCAAATATTTAGATCTGGATTTAAACTTGATCTAAATATTTGGATTTGGATTTTTAAAAAATCCAATCTACTTTTTTTTGAAAAAATGGATTTGGATCGAAAATCTAATCCAATTATTTGGATCCAAAATGGATGTGGATTGGATCATTAAAAATTCAATCCATGATCACTCTTATGTGCAACATGTTTTATTATACTCCAAAAATCTATTTCAGACCCACATGCTTAGAATTTTAGTATTCCAATAGATAAGGAAATGTCTAACAAACATAACAATAATGAGTGTTTAGATAAGTACGAGGCACAATTAATAATGGTTTATGATTTTTAAACAATGAAGGTGGAGGTCTTATGAAGCTGATTAGAATATAGTCTCATATTTTGCCAGAGCTGATCCACTTCCTACAACACTTCATCTTGCCGGAAACGAAGATGTCAACTGCACCGCATATCCATCTCCAAACAACTGCTGAAAAAGCACACGAGAGGCATCACACCAAGAGAAAACACCATCTACGACGTCGCCAACCACAGTCCTCCGTCACTACACTTCGACCAAACCGTTGTCGTTGCGTTTGTGAAAAATTGGGGGTTTCAACGTAAACGGAGGTGCACCAAAACGGAATCAAAAAAGAAACAAACCTCTCAATAATCACATGATGAAACATTGGTTCAATCATGAAACCACAAATTTGCTTTCTCATGTAATTACGGCGTTGTGTGGAAGAAGATCAGGCATTTATGTTTTAACATTTACATCTGACGCGCTATAATCAAACATAAATTTATGTTTGGTTGGGTCAACTCAAACGTAAATTTATGTATGACTCTAGCATGTCAAGCGTAAACTTACGTGCAGCGTGTGCAATCAGACGTAAAAAACGAGATTTACGTCTGACCCTAGGACGCCAGACATAAACAATTGATAACTTATTTACAAGTTTGCCATCGATCATTTTTTATCTCAGATTCTAGTGGGTCAGACGTAAAATCGCAGACATAAAATGTCTATTTATATTAGTGAATAGATAAATCAAAGAAGATAAATTAGAAGTATTGCAATTTAGAGAAACAAATTGCAAACATCATGCAAAGAACAAGTTTAAATTGTTAAGATTAAAGCTTAGACTATTAAAAAAAAATTATGAAGCTAATTAGAATATAGTCTCATATCATGCAAACAATACTTTAAGAGACTTCAAAAGGTAGTCATAAAGAATAATGTAAAAGCTAATGTTTAATTTAGTGCAACATTTTGTTTTATACACCAAAAGTCCATTTCACACCTACATCACGCTTCGTATTTCAATAAATAAATATAAGAAAATGTATATATAAGAACCAAAACAAATATTATAAAAGTCAAATTCAACGCATTAGGTGGGTGCTAACATCAACCCATGTTGTATTTGGTATACATTAATTAACAACAGATTTTCCTTTGAGTGAGTTCTCACAACTTCGTTTTCATTGTCATCTCAATGCTTTGACGTGATTGGAGGAAGCTACCATTCTTTCTCTGTGTTCTTCATCACACTTTCTGCTTCTTGTTGTTGTCAGGTACACACTATATTTCTCCTTCTTATTTCAAGTTTAAGCTTGTTCCATCCATGGAATAATACATCTTTACTCTATCTATAATCTAAATCCTCTTATTATCTTAAACTCCGTTCCTCTCTTACCTTTCTGCTACTTAAATTTTCACTGATAACCTTATTGAATTCATCAATCTTTAAAGTTCACGAAAAAAAAATCCAGTTATTCTAATTTCGTTACTGCTGCTATCAGAAAAAGGAGTCAAGTCTTCATATTATATGAATGAAACGGAGTATATATATATATATATATATATATATATATATATTTCTTTTTTTTCTTTTTTTCAATTGATCACTTTTGTTTCAATCATGAGAAAATATGTGATTGAATTTCTGAAGAAAAATAAGTCGGCGTTTATAAAATTTTGTCACACATTCAGTCAAACATCGGTATATTATAGCATGATTTTTTCAGATACCATGATTTTTTTTCCCTTCAAGATATCATTCCATTTTCATTATTCTAAAACCGATATCATTTTCTTTTGTAACAAAAAAAAAAAAAAAAAAAAAAAAAAA
>Ga0209589_1003863_pt1 | contig 26096 bp, 13 predicted proteins | sample CowpeawhiteBW_FD_187525 | JGI IMG/M metagenome (GOLD analysis project Ga0209589, IMG submission 187525) | Root nodule microbial communities of legume samples collected from California USA - Cow pea white BW (SPAdes) (version 2) | ecosystem: Host-associated > Plants > Roots > Nodule | place: USA...
CAACAAGTCAACTAAAGTTGATTCAACTAAGTCAACTTAGGGAATCAAAAATAACAAACATAAATGAAAGGGATGAAGGATTAGTGAACTTCCTTTCTAAACATGCTTAGTCTTCTTAAGCATGTGTCTTCGTCCTTGGTTGGGGTCAATCCTTCATCACTAACCACTTTAGCATCAACCATCGTAGGCACCATGTCAACTACTTAAAACTTTTCTTTTCATTCCCTCCATCATTGTGCTCCGACCTCAGTTGGGTTGTCCTTCCATACGAGAATAACCTTTAAAGGTGTGTCCTCTCTTCTGGTGCATGAAACCTTCCACTTTATACCCAAGGTCAAATGACTTGTTCATGGGAACTACTTTTCCTCGAAACATCCCACTGACGAAGTTGAAAAGACCTTTCTCCACCTACTGACTGTTAATTCTAGTATGAACCTCTTATCCATTTCAGCCTCTCACTAGAGGTTTGTCATCTCTTTGCACTCCACAATCTCTTCTTTTCTTAGCTTGCTCGTTGGTAAGCAATCTCTCCACTTTCTGCAGCCTAGAATTTGCCAATCGTCCCTCTTCCACTACTCCAAGAAGCACTAGGTGTGGCCATATGACTATATTACTTCTCTTAACGCTGTATGCATTTGCATGACTCTGAACTTCAACCTTGTCGGAATGTAGAATCAGGTTGATTTCTTCAAACGATGTGGCACTTGCATGCACTGATACCCCTTAGTATTCTTAACCTTTGGATTCAACTTCTTTTAGAAAATTTGTAGTATCCATTTTCGAGAGTCTATCCTTAAAGCTCCCTCTGACCAATCGTTATCTTGGGAACTCTAGCATCTTCTCTAATTTATTAATCCAAGACTTAGCTTTCCTTGTTCAATTATATACATCATACATCAACTTCCTATCTCTGAGGTAAGACGTTGTCTCAAAGGCCCCATCTAACACTTGTAAAGGTGAGCAGACCAAGTTGACATTGAATTTGGATTCCCTTATCTCTGTAGACACTAGACACAAAGCACAGAGGCGCGGCAGGACAAACTAGATCATACAAATCAACAGTCTGTCACTTACAGACAACGAACCCTTTTTGTCTGTTACCCTTCCTTCCCCAAACTATTAGAATTAAGAAAGGAAAAATAATCTTTGATCTAGTCATGAGTGTGCACCCTCATCACTTTATCAAGACGTTTTCTGTTCTTAAAACTTTTGGTTTCACTGACAAACTCGACTATACTTGACAACTTACGCCCTCGAGGCATGACAAACCCACAACCTCAGGTCATCCTAAGGACGAACTGCTCTGATACCATTAATGTAACATTCCATTTAATTAATATGCATAATTAAAGAAACGTCACACAATTATAATATAACCATGCAGTCCTGGAGTTTAAACATAACGCCGTACAGGCCAAGGCACACCAAGATGCCACCAAAAAAATAAAATAAAAGAAACATGTTAAAGAGTTTACTGGAATCCTAGAAAGATGTAAAAGCGAACAAGTACATGGGCTGTAGCCCTAAGGATAGCCCAAGAAGGACAGAAAGTCCGACCCAAGAAGAGTAAGCAGCAGGTTCGCCTCTCCCTTGTTGACCACGGTTACCTCTCGCGTCTGCTCCCATCAATAGAATTGATGATCATAGCGAAGATAAAAGAACAACATACAAAGCAACCAACAAGAACAGGTAAGCTAGAGCCAACAACAATTTCATCATGCAATCAAATGTACCTTCATAGCCAATATACACGTATACAACATACACATATCACTCAAACATGTTATGACCCTTCAATCAATACACTAAGACTCGACTCATCCGGATACATATAGCCTGGTCGGATTCAGCGGATGCTTGCACTTGTGGTGGATACCTATGCTCACCCCCGAGCTAAGTGTTACAAGTGTTATAATGAATCAAATTTCCCTCACACACAAGGTTAGCCCTTAATTAATTTCGGGCCTCCTGCTATTCTCACCACAGGAGTCAGTCCGCTCTAAGTGAGACTAACTGACTCCTTAGAGTGTCAGGATGCAACCGTACCTTGATTCCTTACCAGACCATATAGATGGGGCACCACCATGGACACCCACTAACAGGGGCCATGGAATTACGTCCCGACCACTGAAGCACGACCCTGAAAGTCTCACCTAGAGACTCCAAGGAATTATGCACTGACACAGACCGACTTATATAAACAGCCAAGAATTTTCACATACATCACACATGAAATATCATGCCAACACCCATAACCAACTCCTCAATTCTCATACGTTGAATCCTTACCAACTCGTTATTCCCAACCATGAGTAAAGTATTTCTCCTCATAACATAACCATGCCACTGGTTTACCAACCATCAAGATCTATTGTTGCTCATGCCAAATTTGTGACTACATGCACATATACATGTATCCAAATTCTCATGTACAACTCATATAGAAATCATGCCAAGCTCACAATTCCCCACAAATAAACTCCTCCCAACATGCATACTCATTTCCCTCATGCCATCATATAATAATACAATAAAGCATAGTCCAACCATCAAAAGACAAGAAAACCCCAAGCTGAACGCAACCTCGCTCAACCCGTCGCTCAAGCTAAGGAGTCTCGCCCAGGCGAGAGTGTCTCGCTCAGGCGAGTCCTCTTCGCCTAGGCGAGAGTTCACGAATCTTGAACAGGGCCCTTCGCACGTTCTCACTTAGGCGAAACTCGCCTCGCCTGGGCGAGACGCTCGCTTGCTCGAAATTGAGCGAGCCGCCTGGGCGGCCATTTGCGCGAGGAGGCCTGTGCGAGCCTCTACTCAACTCGCCTAGGCGAGATGAGCTCGCTTGGGCGAGTTTAACAGTCGCTGCCACTGCCATGCCTATAACATTCGTATTTTGCACATGCCAACAACAACATCAACCATCTCATGCATTCACAGCAACATACTAGTTCAAGGACCATAAAAATATACCGTAAACAGCTTACGATCACATTAAACAGATTAAATAGAGAAGTTCTAGCTTCCCGTGCCTGGATAAAGCTAGCTGGAAACCTCGACACCCAACTGTGGAGCACGAACAACTTCTAAGAACAGACTCAGAGCTGGAAAACAATGAATAAAAGCAGGTCGTTACGGAACCCTGACAAAAGCTACGAGAATAGACCAAGGAGGGATAACTGCTAGTTGGAGAGCACTTACGTGAGCTAGGGACGGTCAAGCTGAATGCGAACGGAAGGTTTCGTGAAACCTTGGCAGAGGAGGCGGCTGCAACTCTAGGTTCTGTGAAAAGAGTGGAAAAGTGAAACTTAGGGCAACGAAGTATGATTTTGTATACTGGGCCAACTCTTAGGCCCACTTACAAGGACAACCCCTTTAATTTAGGGCAGGCAGAAAATAATCATTCTTAATGGGCCTTACATGGATAAACAATGTCTAAAAAAAATTAAATGAATTAACTTTAGTAGTTATTGAAAAGAAAATGTTCAGTAAAATTAATTATAATAATTTAATCAAAAGATTTGCTTAAAAAATAAATTTTAAATAAAGTATCTCAACTTATAAGTTTTCTTTATGTTTCTCAAACTCTTTGAACCGCCCATATATGCTTTATATAGATCTTCTAACTTTTGTTAAGAGTTTTATAAAGTATGGGCATGTTTTCCTTTAACTCTGGTACACTTTAGAAGAAGTTATATAATAAACTCTATTAGTTATTGCAAAGCAAAATAAAGAAAAGGACATCTATATATATATATATATATCACAAATTTATTTGAAAATAAAATTAAAAACGCTAATGGAAAAATATAAAAAAACAACAATTTTTGAATGCAATTAAGAAAGATAGACCAAGTCACAGTAACGTAAAAGATTGGGTGCTGACTCCCCATTTATGAGGAACATTCCATATACAAAGTTGTTGCCATTTCTTTAATGGCAATCACTTTCATATGTGTAGATGTTTTGTCCCTTTGCAAAGAAATGTTGTGTTCTTGATGCGTTTGATGCGTTTCTGTGTGTTATTTCTCAAATTCAAAAACGACAAGCAGCACCGAAATGTACATAAACACGTGTTCCACGTCAATGAATGATGATGAAAATTGGTTATGGAAATCCTACTCTGCAAACAAACATAGAAGTTGAAAAACCTACTTTCTTAATTAGTTGTGGAAAACCTACAATGTTGAAAGCCATTTATTTATTTTTAACCTTTCTTCTCTCACTAAAAGGTCTATGAATTCATCATGATATTGATACATTTAGTTTAATATTCGTCATTAGTCCACAAAAAGAACTTTTGATACTATATAATGAATTTAGGAGTTATAAGGTTAGTCTATATAATGAATTTAGAAGTTATAAGGTTAACATTATAGTGATATGGAAAGGAAAAGTGGGAAGGAAAGGTGAGAAAGGTTATGAATTCAATTTTTCTCACTAACGAAACTAATAAATAACATCTGTTAAAAAAAATTATATAATATATTTTATATTCTAAATACATTTTATAAACTATTTTTTTATACAACAATAATAAAAAGAATAACTCAAGTTATATATACTAAATAAAAACATTTAAAATGTATGTTTATCTTAAATTTGAAAGCTTTAGACTCTAAAATGATAAGAAATGTCTAGTTAAACTATCTATGGGTCTAACGGATAAAACAAGTTGATAAGTTATTTTAAAATTGAAAAAATAATTACTAGATGATAAATTATTTAATTTATATGTTTGAATTGAAATTGACAAGTTATTTTATTGGATTTTAAGTATGTGATAAATTATGATAAATTAGTTGGAAAAAGTATCAAATAACACAAAAAAAATATAATTACATAAATTTTATCATACAAAATATATTTTTTTATATTTTAGATAAAATATATTATTATGCAATTAAATTTATATTTTTCTAAAGCATTTAAACTTTTTTTTTCATTTAATTTTTAAAAGTCATTTATAATTTATTTTAAAATTTTGATTTGATTATTTTTCGATTCGAACTACTAAACTCTAAATCTCAAATCCTAAACCTTAATTTTTATTTTTTGCGATGCTTAATTTTTGTTTCATTTGAAATTTTTTTTGTTTCATTATAACAATTTTCATTATCTTTCAACGGTTTGACTAATTTGATATTTGAAAAAGTTTTCTTCCATATATCACCACAATATTTTCTATCTTATCATAACCTTAATTATACATCTTTCCTTTATGTGATTTTGTTCAATAATGTATCAAATCATTTCTAGGACATACATTTGATTATTTTTACTTTTTTTTCTAATATTTTTAGTTGTTGCTTATTTTTATCATGTAAAATATTGTTTTGATGAATACTTATATAGTTACTTTTATTTTCTATTCATTCTTATAAGTGTAATTTAATGTCATTGTTATGAATATTGTTTATCACCATCCCACATAAATTGAAGTTCAAAAGATGAAATATCTAGGAATAAATTCAAATTATTATTTTTTTCCATATGATTTTATTCAAGTGGTGTACTAAATCTCTATTAGTGTATATAAAAAAGAGTTAGTTAGAATTTGAAGAAAGAAAATTAGACATTTGAAATATTTTTAATGTAACATTCATATATATATATATATATATATAATGTATATTCAGTCCTCTTCCAAGAGGAATTCAATTTTTTGTAAAAGAAAAAATAAATATTATGTTATTATGTTACATATATTGTCAATATTTGATATCATGTTACATTTGTCTACACATGAAGAGTACATCAATAAAATAAAATAAGATATCCTCCATATAACAAATCTTTCATATTTTTCATGTTTATGTAATCTCTAATATCTTAACATAGATGTAAGATGTAAAAAATATTCTTAGTCAAGAAGAGGGTTGAAATGACTCTTTCTAAAAATTAGGTTTAATTTTAGACTCCTAAAAATCTCTTGTTTGAATTCAATTAATCAAGTTTCTAGTAACCTATCAACTTGAAACATACATTTTAATGGATTAAAAATAGAGTCAATAGATTGAAATCACTTAATAGATTAAGTATAATTCAACAAATTAAGAAACAAAATACATAGGTTGAAAAACTGGAAAAAATATGTAGAAAACACAATTAACACAAAACACATAATTCGACCAAAATACCATCAAAGATTAATTATAGTTGGCAGTATAAGAAACACTTTAACAACATATTACATTAAAGTACCAGAGTTACACAAAAAGATTGATTAAAATGGTTTTCTTAAAGATTTTATCAGAGATCAATTAAGAGAAGAATAATCAAACCAATGCACAAATATTTTTACACTAGTTCACTCTTAACAAAGCTACATCCAATTAGTCAAAGAAACAGTAGAACTTTCTATTATATCAAAAGTTTTAGAAAATCCATATAAGATTACAACTTTAAAAACACCAAAACCGCATCAAGACTATTGAATCCCACAAGAATCTAATTCAACACAGTAAGACTCCTACTTGCAGATTTGGAATCACACCAGACGAAACCCAAATACCTAAGAAAGACCAAAACTTAGTGGTGGCTCTCCCTAGCAAACCAAAAGCTTTCTTCAAGGCACCCACACCAAGCCGACAAAGCTCCAAGATATCAAATAGTAATTCATAAACATTTGCAGTACTGTGTAATTCAGAGAGGATGAGTTTTCCAGAGATTTCACACTGATTTTGCGCTAAAAATGAATGCCACTGACCTCTTTGTAAAATACAGGATTTATAGTATGTTAGTTAACATATTCAACATGTTGATTTGTCCATTCAATCTATTGATTTTACTTGACTTAACTAAATTCAAGTAATTGAATGATAGTTCAGCTGATTGAATATGTTAATACCAGAACTATAACAACAAGCAAATTAACCTATTAAAAACCCTTTTAACAGAGTAAAAGACCGCAACCAGACATAAGACACCTATTCTATGTCAAATAATCTTCAAGTTAAGCTCTAACCTTCAAGCTTTAAGATCTCCACTTATTATCCAAATTAAGCATACTTCAAGCTTGATCAACACACCATATCTTCAAGTCTTCATCACTTTATCAAGTCTTCATCAATCTCCATCAAACCTTTATAACCTCATTAAGTCTCTATGCAATATCATTATCCAAAATCTATGCATCAAATTTATTTGTGCTAACAATCTCCCCTTGATTTGTTGAAGCCAATATTCGTTGAACTGATGAAGCAAACATCTATTTTGTTGAAACGGTCTTCCATTGCTATCAGATTTAGTTCATTTATCCTTTGACTTAGTTCATTAATTTTTCTCCCTCAATCCTTAATTTTCTCCTTTTTTGGATTCATCAAATAGAGGTAAAGCATATATTGAGACATAAAGACCAAAGTTTCATTCATGATAGGACGAAATACAACCAACAAAAGTAAAAATATAAAGAAATATTAAAAATTGATACAAATAATTGATTGAAATTTTAAAATAGCCAACTGAAAAACTACAGAACTCATACAAAAAAGCAGAATGCAACAAAAATATGCAATGCATGATCCAAAAGTCAAGCCAATTAGTCATCTTGAGGATTGTCTCTATTATAGAACATGATCAATATATCATGAACACCATGGATCTGGTCATCCAAATCTTGGAACCTTGCATTGTAGAAAGTGTGATGCTCATCTTAAGCAACATTGCTCAAAGACAACAATTTTTTTCCTAAGGCTACGAAAGTTTTGAAAACCATTGCTTTAAAAGAAAATAATAGACCACATCTTTTAGCCAAAACTTTATTTCATAGTTTTACGTAACACATTTTGAAATTGATGTATTCTTTAGGAAATGATTATTTAATTATTGTGTTTATGATTAGAACATAAAAAGTTAATATCTCTCTAAATAATTGCCTCATTAGGAATCAAATTTATGACCTTGGCTCTGGTACCAATAGTTAGGATGCAACTCTTTCTACTTAAGATTGTAGCAAGAAAAGTGGCATGATTTGATTATGACTTAACCCATCTGTCCTCTATCATAAGACAAGTGATGCACCTTACAACAATGTAATTATTATTGGGTCACGTCATGGTAATTTAAAAATATTTATAGTTAAACGACCATAATTTTAAAAATGTGGTCTAAAATATCCATCTTTTAACAACTATTGCCTATGACTATCAAAATTTTCTACCATGTTGCTTAAAAAAAATAGGGAACATTTTTTGTATACTCTATATGTTTAAGGCAAATAAAACTCACCATATAACCAAAAATAAAAAATTGTGGCTTATTCCTATTTTACACAATGGTTTTTCAGTTGTTGTCATGTCAGGTTGCCTAATTTATAGGTATGAACAAGATTCATAGTGTATAGTATAACTGAGAAGTAAACAACACAATAAGGAGGCCATACATTTATTGTTTTTGCTTACATTTTCTATGGCCAACTTTTAAAAAAATGTTGTCTAAATAATCAATAATTTGTAAAATGTAGCTTTCAGTAGTTTTAGGCCACACTTATATATTTGTGACCTTTTCAATGTTTAGGCAACAATTTTATAAATGTAGGCTAGTTCAATATGGTCAAAAGTAAAAAATGGTGTAGTGGCCCCAAAAAGTAGGTCAACTCACCCATCATGGACATCTCGATCAGAAAGTTGTGTTTTATACCACGTTTTTCACAAAAGTTTTCAAACTTTTCATTTTAAAACTCTCCTTCATGATCATTTTGAATGGAAACAATTTCAAAACTCTTTTCATTTTCTAAAAGCTTGGCAAGGCTTTTGAAAGCATGATAAGTATCATTTTTGGATGCTAAAAATAATGTCCATGTGAACCTAGAGGAATCATCTACTATGACGAATGAAGTTTCCACCAAGACTCATGGTTTGTGAAGGTCTAAAAAGTTCAATGTGAAGCAGTTCTAAAGGTCTTTCTATTGAAACATAGTTCTTAGGTTTAAAAGAAACCTTAGTTTATTTTCCTTTTTGACTTCACACACCTTATCCTTTTCAAACTTGAGTTTTGGCAGTCTTTCAACCAACTGTTTTCTATTTAGCCGATTTAAATGTTCCATGTGAATATAACAAAGCCTTCTATGCCATAACCATGTATCACCTTCTTTTGTAAGAAAACAAAGTATGATATATGATGCATGATACAGATCAAGCAAGTATATATTGCTAAATTGTTTCCTATTAATACAATGTTGTCAAATGCATAAAAAATGAGACAATGACTAGGTTTAAACACTACTTTGTATCCCTTATCATAAAGTTGGCTTATACTTATTAGATTATGCTTTAATCCTTCAACTAAGAGTACATCTTTGATGTTGAATGAGGATTCATTACTTATTGCTCCCGTTCTAAGGATTTTTTCTTTGTTGTTATCTCCATAAGTTACGAATCCTTCAGTCTTTGAGTTCAACTTTGCAAACTTTGATTGATCACTAGTCATCTGCCTTGATCATCTACTATCTAGGTACCACAAATCTTTCTTTTCACTCTTTATGACCTGTAAAACATATTTACATTACATGGTACCCTTAATAGGTTGGGTCCAACATGGGTAATCCTTCCTTGGTCCTTTTGAGATCCATTTCAAATATCCCTTAGAAACATCATATTTTCTTGCATTGCAATTTTTAGAAACATGACCTTTTTCTGAAACAATAATTGTAAGATATGAAAGATATATCACTTGATTTGCTAGTGGAAAAGAAATTAGTAAACTTCTTGACTTTCTTTTCACTAAAGGAATTGTAGCCAATACCAGCCTTTCCAAAATAACAATTTTGAGAGCCAAGAACAAGTTCTAAACTTGTTTTTCCTCTTGTGAATCTTGCACAAGTTTTTAAAAGGTTTTTGACTTTGTTTTCCAAAATTGTGCAATTTTCACAAGGTTTTGAAATCAACTTATTTTTATAACAATAGGTTAAATTTTTGTAAATCAGATCCAGTTTTTTAAATCCTCTTTTAAATCGGTTCATTCTGTTTCTAGTTGATTAACTTTGTTTTCTAGCCAATTGTTTAAACCTTTTAGCCGATTATTTATGGCAACAATTTTGTTTGCTTCATTACGCAATTCCTAAAAAAACATGCAGTAATTGACTATAATCATTCTTATCTTTTAAGGACAGAGAACTCTTTTGTCTTGATGATGATGACCATAGCCAACCATGAGATACAAGTTTGCCTCCTCACTTTCTTCTTGTGATGAGCTACTTATTGAATCATCATTATCTTCCAAGCAATGTATGCACGTCTCTCTTTGGGCTTGCTTTCGTTTTTCATGTATCTTTTGTTTGGTTAATGTTTGGACATTCAATCTTTATATGGCCTTGCTTACCATAATTGTAATAAGTAAAATTAGGAGTACTATTTGAATCATTATGTTTAGAATTGTATCTCTTTTGCTTACCTTTGTTACCTCTTCTCTTGAGATACTTTACAAACTTCTTGGCAAGTAGATACATATTCTCATTCTCACTAGCTTTAGCCACATCCTTATCATTTTTCTTGGTACTTGAGGTCGAGCTCTCTATGGCCAAGCTTTGTATAGTCGAGCTATATGTGGTTGAGCTTTGTGTGGCAAAGCTCTTTGTGGCCGAACTCTGTATGGTTGATCTTTCTATGGTCGAACATTGTACGAATGAGCTTTGTATGGTTGAATTTTGTGTGGCAAAGCTCTGTGTGGCTAAGCTCTGTGTGGCTAAATTTGTCACTGAGCTCTATGGTCCAAACAGTAAAAAAATAAGAAGATAAGATAAGTATCTTATCTCTTTATATGAAGAGAAAAGAAAGTAATTAATGCTTGCACAGTTAAAATATGTGCCCATCTATCTATCTATATATCTTTCTCTGTGTGTGTGTGTATATATATATATATATATATATATATATATAATGTGGGGGTAAATTTCTTTAACAAAAATGGAAAAGAGAAGAAGGAGGAGAGAGAAACGAAGAAAAATAAGAGAGAGAAGAGAAGAAGAAGAAGGGGAGAGAAACAAAGAAAGATAAGAGAGAGAAGAGACGAAGAAGGAGAGAGAAAAGAAGAAAAAAAAAAGAGAAGGAAAGGAAGAGAGAGGAAGAGAATGTGAAAGAGAAAGAAAAAGAAAAAGTGAAAGTATATTTCCTACAATCACTCAGGTAAGGAAATGAGAAATATATCATTTTATCTATTACTATTATTTATTTTATAACTATATTTCCTTAGTGATGTGTCCCTAACCTCACTTTATTTATTTATATTTATCTACAATTACACACCGATGGTATTTATTTATTTATATTTGTCTCAAGTTCTGCTGTGACCCTATTTGTTTATTTATTCAATTATATTGTTTGGTTTCAAATATTTATCATTTTATTTGCTTATGACAAATAAATGTAATGATAATAACTAGGGTGAAACGATAAAATTTATGACTAATAAATATTTGATGATTGTAGTTGGAGGCATGACCTTGGAGATTTAAATGAAAAAATATTATTTGTGATGAGATGTTCTTGGATTATTATATCAACTACAGTGAAACTCATTTATTCTGGTTAGCCACTACAAAATTAATTCAAATATTTATAAAGTATATGATAAAGTTTGAATATATTATGAATTTCTTATGATACTTGTTTCACTTCTCTATTTTATTGTTGATGTATGAAAAAAAACGAAAATCTCATCACCAAATCTTTTCACAACAAATATTTTATATCCTTCCAAACACTAGTTGGCACACAATGTTAATAGTTTTGTAACTTTTCAAGGAATAGTTCTCTTTACTCTCAATTTTGTGTCACCACCAAACTCCTAATTTAGAAGAACAAATTGGTGTTACCTTTTATATATCTCCTACGATATTGTATAAAAGAATGGACATCACATACTTTGAGTTATTATATAATACTAGAGAGAATTAAATTATTTATTAAACAATAGTAAAAATATATATTAGAAAAAATTGTGAGACGTGGATGAAAAGAAAAGGAATGAATACAATAAAAGAAAAAACTGTAAAGGTAAAAGCAAGAAAAATTGTTTTCTATACTAGTTATGTTTAATTTTTAATGAGTGAGTTATACTTTCTCAATTCCATCTTTACTTTTAGGTAAAGTTGTACATATTTATTAATGGGTTAACTATGTTTTAGGTCCTCAAACTATTGAGCGTTTTTGGTTTTGGTCCCTCCTTCAAACTTTAATCTATTTTGGTCCCCCATCTTCTGAAACTCATGGAATTGGTCCCTATTTTAGGATGCCGTTAGTTTTTTTTTAGCTGGTAGACGGAGTTCCACGTCACACGTTATTTTTAAGGGACAATTCAACTACAGTGCAAACGTGGAAAACAAAAATTAAGCTGAAGTGAGAAGCTGTGGTTATGTTAATTAGAAAGTGCAGAAAAGGAATTCGAAGAGACCTTTCGCCAGCTTGCCTTGGATGATAGTGGGAGTGCGACTGTTATTTTTGAAGAGGAGCTTGATAGTGGGACTGCAAATTGGAATAAGGTTTTGATTTTGAAAGAAAAATTGGGGGTTTTGGTTTCCAGGTTGAACATAAATTGGGAGGTTCGTGTCGCGAAGTTCTTCGACGAAGGTAAGTGGTTATTTTTTGGTTTCATTATTGTTTTTCTCTGTTTAGTTCCATTAGGTTAGCATCGAAGTAATTTTTGTGTTGCTTTCCAATGTAGGGTTCGAAATGGGTTTTGATCTCGTTTTGTATCATATGAGAAGGTTTGAAAAAAAGAGGGGAGTGAAGTATGTTAGTGGAGAAATACATGTTGTTAAATGCATTGATCCTAATCGTTGGTCGTATTTCAAAGCATTGGGGATAGTCAAAGAGTTCAAGTATTGTGGTGAAGTTAGACTTTGGTGGAAGAGTTCATCTGAAAGCCTTTACAACAATCTAAGGCTACTGAGTGATGATAGGGAAGCATTGAACCTAGCTAAGTATGCAGAGGATAATGAAGAAGAAGTTGAAGTGTACATGGAGCATATTCCTAGTATGCCATAAATAATTAAGTGTATTGAAGGAGTGGGCAAAGAGGCGGGACAATAACAGGTTTTGCAGCAAAAGGTTTTGGAGGAAGTGGTTGTCGACCAAGTGGTTGCTGATGAAGTGGTAATGGGGGAAGAAGAGGTTAGGGAAGAAGAGGTTCGAGAAGAAAATGGTAGGGAAGAAGGGGTTCGAGATAGACTTGATGAGAGTGAAGAAGAAAAGGTTGTTGTTGATGATGATGATGGGTTTGGCATGGATAATGACAGTGTTGCACATGATGTGCCACGTAGAAATTTTCAGCAGGTATTGGAGAGGTTGAAAAGATTGAAAGCAAAGTCCAATTAGGTTAGGAAAAAGAAAGATGTTGGTGAAGGGTCATTTGTGACTAATGACTACGTTGGACAATATGAAATCAATGAAGAATATGATAGTGAGCAAATGTGCTTTGATGTTGATACTGATGAAGGTGTTAATGATAAAGTGCCAAAATTTGTGAAGTATAACGTTGAAGATATAAACAAGAGCTTCAAAGAGCTTCAAATTCATATTAGGGATGGAATTCTATTCTTTGAAGGATTTTGAGCATGCCCTTATAGAGCATAGTGTATTGAATGGGAAGGAAATTAAATTTGTCAAAGAATGGTGACAAAAGAGTAAGGGTTGTTTGTAAAAAGAAATGTGGCTTTATTAATGGTGAGCAAGGTTGGTGATAGCCAAACCTTTAAAGTGAAGACACTTGTTGGTAGTCATAGATGTGGGAGGGTTATGTTCAACAAGAATGCAAATAGAGATTGGATTGCACAGGTTTTGTTGGACAAATTTTTAGATATTGGGAACATGACCGTAAACCAAATAATTGATGAAGTTAGAGAATTATAGTGTTGGGGTAACACAACTCCACTGGACAACCCACATGATTTGATTAATTGTAACTTTGTAGTTAGTTTGTTGGTTTAAGTGAAAACGTTGTCTTTTTTGTCACCCACTAATGGAACACTATAGTGGTGGGTAGGCTTGTGGCGGACCACCTTTTGTTGTAGGCACCACTTTTGATGCAGGGACCACATTTTGATCATGGACCACTACTAAAATTTTGCAAACATTATGCTTTTTGTAATGACTTATCAGTTGTTTAATTCATATGGTTGCAAGGTCCACTTTATATAATTACTTGATCTTAATCATTTGTTTGTTTGGTTCAAACTGTCAAATTTTTTAAATTACTAAAGAATTAACTCATTTATGTCTTAGCCAGATTTATAGCAATCTTCACATAAGCCAGATTTAAAACAAACCAATATGTCATTAAAGCTACGAAAGGGAAAAAAATATGGCCTGCGCGTAGTTACAAATATAGCCAAAAGATTGATGATAATAGCACAAGGGAAAAAAAATCAAACTATGTAGTAGTAATACCAATTCAACAACAATGCAAATTCTCATTTCATTCAGTAATAGCAAATTCCCACAAATACATTACATATCCAAAACAACCCGTACTTAAAAACCATCACTACCACAACTCACAACTACAAACCTAATTACAATTCACCTTCAACAAGAACATAACCACAAATGCAACTGTAAACGCCCACGACATAAGAAATAAAAATTGCAAGAATTTCCCTAATCTTCTCTCTTGTTGCAATTTCCTCTTCAACTTCTCATTTTTCTTTGTCAATTCCAGGATAAATTTCTCGCTATTAAAGCAAACTTCATCTTCTTCTACTATTTTTCCATTGTTAGCTTCAATTTCATATTCTTTACCTTGAAATTCAGATTCCCCTTCATTAACCCACTCAAAATAGTTAAAGTGTGAATTGGACTACAAAAGAACAAAATTAAACCATTACCGTAGATCAAACTGAAGCAAAAGTAATGGAATTTGTTATACTTACAGCTGAATTTCTACATCTCCAAAATAATCTGCCATTGTTCTTCACAATTGTTGCCTTTAGGAGCAACAATCTTTCCCCACACCCACATACTTTTGATCTTATTTCCGAAGACGAGGCACAACTCTACGACATTTTCGAACCAATCTTCCTCTGCGTAAAATTGAAACCTTTGCTACCACTCTTCATCACTAACTCAAGACTAATGTTGTTGCCTCAGTTTCCCCAACACGAACCAATCTTCCTCTTCAGTGACACTCCTTAGCACCTTAGCACCGTTCCAATCCTTAAATCATAATTTTAGGGTTCATATCCTATTTGAAGCTTTTGAGTAAAATAAGGTAATTAACTTTCGTTTTGCCACGTTTCATTGTAGCTTAATTGACCCTTAAAATAACGGGTGACATGGAACTCCGTTTGCCAGCTTCAAAACAAAAAACTAACGGCATCCTAAAATGGGGACCAATTCCATGAGTTTTAGAAGATGGGGACCAAAATAGATTAAAGTTTGAAGGAGAGACCAAAACCAAAAATGCTCAATAGTTTGAGGACCTAAAACATAGTTAACCCTTTATTAATTTATTATTGAAGAGAAGGGAAAGAAAGAATATTAAATTATAACACATGCCATGAAGAATATAAATACACCTCGGTATTATTAATTAACCTAAACTTTTACATTGAAATTCAATAAAACGAAGGTTAAAATTATCCTTTAGGTCTCTATTCTTTTATTTTTTGTATTTAATTTGGTCTTTGGTTCAATTTTTTTTATGGACAATTGTTAGTTGTTAGTTTTGGTTAAAGAGAGTGTTATGATTTAATTAAATTACATTTTATGTTAAATTGATTTAATTTAACCTTTATGTTATATTTGTATAAAGAACATTAATGTCATATTTGTACATATCAATGTTAGTTTAAATGATTTTCTTTTTTCTTGTTTTGTTTTCGTTTTATTTTTTCTATATCGTTTTTAAGTTATTTTTTCACATGTCAATCTTGCATTTTGTCACTTGACAATGTCAGTGTCTTGTCACTTGACAATGTTAGTATTATGTGACATGAAATTGATACTAACACGTGATATTAACATTGTCAAGTGACATGACATGAATTTGACAAGTAAAACAAAAAAAAATAACAAAAAAAATACTACGAACTGATACATGGTAGGTACAAGCACAATATTATTATCGTTTATAAATATCTAATAGAAAAACTTAAATTAAATTGATTTATCACAAAAGTGGAATGTAATTGAAAAAAAAAAAGTAAAAACAAAAAAGATCACATCGAATAACAACTATAAAGTAAGGTTAAAAATAAATTAAAAATATCATATCATGAATTCACTTTTATTAAAAATATATCATTGCACTTATCTTATACTAAACTCGTCCTACTCTTTTATCCAATATCATGCCTTTTTTATTCAATAAATATAAGGTATATATATTAATTTAATAGAATTTATGATTAATAAATTCAACATTTATGACCTATGATGCACAAATATGATACATCTATCGGATACAACAGATATCCAATATGTCGATATATTTATTTTAAAAAATAATATGATATGATACGTGATAGATACGTGATATAAAAATATAATTTTAGAATAATTCTTACAAACATAATACATAATAAAATATATTATTGTGATTGTTAATGTGTGAATCCAAATTTTCTAATTAGAGACCAATTATTTTGGTAGCCAAAACATGGTAACTAATGTTAGTGACAAATTTAAAAACTAATTCATAATTGAAACTATTTTAATTATCAATTTAGAGACCAATTATTATTTTTTGGAACTATTTTAGTTGTCAATTGGTCACTATATAGTGACTAATTATTTTTTGTCACTAAAATTGGTCACTATTCAAATATTTTATTGTAGTGTAGTATGAATATATAAAGTAGATACTTCATTAATAATTATTGCTAAAGTATTCTAAAGTATCAGACACGATACGTGTCGGACACGGATACGTGACCCTAAGTTGAATTATTGGTGCATAGTTTATGACTAATAAATGTAATAATTATTTATATTTATATTCTTATTGCTTAATAAATTTGATATAATAAATAAAAATTAAATGTAGCATTGATTGATATTTTTATTCCTGATCAAATTTTATGTAATAAATAAAATCTTTAATGTAATATTGAATGTTTTTTATAATTAATTATATTTAATTATAATTTGTCTTTATATTTTATGAACTTTGTAATTTTAGTTTTTATTTTTTTTGAAATTTTAATATTTTTATCATCTTTATTTGATTTTCTAAACTTTTTGATGCAATTTTTATTTTTAACTTTTTAATTTTTCATTATATATAAGTTTGCTTAAATTTTAGCTTAATTATACATAATTTACTACATTGAAAAGAGTAATAACTCCATAAACTTACTTCGAAATATAATTTAATATTTTAAAGTTAGAAATGGAATAAATTTACAAATAATAAAAATTGATATATATTTATATATACGCCTTCATGCTAATCCATTCAGAAAAGAATACTATATTTTCAATCAAAAATTAATTTATACAATTGATTAACAACTATCCACTTAATTAATTTTCAAGAATAAGAATAAGGAATTCCAAAACGGTAACTTTCACCGATTTCAAGAGTATTGTTGCCACATCACTCCCTCAGTTCTTGTGTCCACGTGGTCATCGTCCCCTATCCATTCTTTCTATATAAGATACTTCCCACTCTTCGTTTGCTCAACCCGTTCTCTTCAGTTCTCTCCTCCATTTCTCTGATCGGGTTGAGTTTCTCTCCGGATCACCGAAAAGTTCTGCTCTGCCAGAGTCAAAATTATGTTTCCTCTTTCCAGGAGGCTATTGACGCAACGGTCGCTGCTGCTTCACTGCCGACGCAACTTTGCTCAAGTGGCGGTGGACGCTGAGAAGGGCCCTACTGTCCAAAACCTTCCACCGTTTGATTACTCTCCGCTGCCGTATGTGGGACCTACTGCCGATGAGATTCTGGCGAAGCGCAGAGAGTATCTGAGTCCTTCCATTTTGCATATGTACAAAAACCCCGTGAGTTCACCCAACACCAGATTATTTTCCCACAACAAATACAACGACTCTGTTTCAAAGCTTTTACCATGTGCACAATTTTGAACATGTGCAACACCAGCCTCACAATTTTTACGATATTTTCAAAATAATTTTCATATATTATAATTGTTAATAATTTTTTTTATTATAATGGTTTTGATAAATAACATTTTTAAGTCAAATATATACCTTGATTTTCAAAAGTAAAATAATTTATGCCTTAATTCATCAAAAAATATGATTACTATAAAATACATAAATTCACAGCAAATAATTGTATATTTTTAGCTATCTACATATATATTAAAAAAAAATTAACAAAGCTATATCTCATATTAATTTCTAATATATTTTTAATTAAATAATCAATTTTTAAAGAGTTCTACGAATTATTATTTTATATTTAGTAGGTTTAATGCAAGAGTGAAAATATTTAAAGATTTTTCTATTTCTGATTGAATGGATTTAATGCTCTGCAAAATTAATTGAATTCTGCTAGAGTAGTTTTAATATCCAATGAGCATTTGATAGGAATAATAAAGATTTACTTGTCTGAAAATAGAAAAGTGATAAAGTAATGGTTGGAGGTGCAGGTGAACATAGTGGAGGGAAAGAAACAGTACCTGTTCGATGAGAATGGGAGAAGATACGTGGACGCGTTTGGAGGGATTGCTACTGTGTGTTGCGGCCACTGTCACCCTGATGTGGTGGAGGCTATAGTGAACCAAACCACAAAGTTGCAGCATTCCACCGTTCTATACCTTAACCACGCCATCGCGGATTTCGCTCAAGCTTTGGCTTCTAAGCTTCCCGGTGACCTAAAGGTTAGTCCCTCTTTCCCACACTCTTATTACTGTGTCTTCCTGTTTCTATTTATTTATTTATTTTTTTAGGAGGAATGGCAACATGGACACATTTCGTTTATTTTTGTTTTTTTCGTAGAGGTGTAAAATTTAATAACCTGACTTTTATTTAATTAAATTAGTAAAAATAAAAAAATGTATAAGTTTATTTTTTTTAATAATATTTAAATTTTATAATTCTTAATTTGTAAGTATATTTTGAAAATAAAAATGATTTTAATTTTTTCTGACATAAAAAAAGAAACCCTAGAATTGTTTGAACATGAGATAAAACTCTAATAATCAACTTGCTTATAAGAAACATATGTGATTTATATAGTATTGGACACTGACTTTTAGGAATTTAAGTCAATACGAACCTATATACGGATCTATTTATCATTGGTTCACGAACTATGCTGGTCCACTATTGGAGTCTACCTTTTGTTGGTTTACGGACTATGCGAGTCTACCCATTGTTGGTCCACAGACTATACGAGTCTACTTTTATTGGTTTACGAACTATGCTGATCCATAGACTATGCGAGTCTACCTTTTATTGGTTCACGAACTATGCTGGTCCATGAACTATGCGAGTCTACCTTTTATTGGTTCACGAACTATGCTGGTCCATGAACTATGCGAGTCTACCTTTTGTTGGTTCACGAACTATGCAGGTCTACTCATTGTTGGTCCACGAACTATGCGAGTCTACCTTTTATTGGTTTACGAACTATGTAGGTCTACCCATTGTTAGTCCACAAACTATGCTGGTTTACCTATTGTTGATCCACGAACTATACTGGTCTACCCTTTGTTGGCTCACAGACTGCGTAGTCTATCCTGTGTTGGTCCACACAAAATTAATTAAAATATTCGGTCAGCTCTACACTTTTTCTTGTGTGATTTATTTATTCTTTTTAACCTCATTTTTTTATTGGGATTAGAAGATGATAAAGCTTTTATTTTGGCTTGATCTAACCATTTCAAAATTGTTATTAAGATAAAATAAAAATTCTAAAGAAACAATTCTTACAACTATCACAATAATTACCAAAACAGTTATTATATTAGCACACTTGATTAAATTTCTTTTTTATAAATAAAACCACTTCGCTTTATGATCTGAATTATGATGAACGTGACTTCTCCATACATCTTTAACTATAACTGTTTCTCTGTTCTCTCTGATGATTTACATGTATAAAATAAAAGCATTAGTTGGATAACCAAACCAATAGGAAATAAATTTTTTTTATTTTAAATCAAGGATGGTATGCATTTTTCTTTTTCTTTGTGAATCATTAGAAAATTGTTCTGTACCATATTTTTACGGGTGCTGATTTGAAGAGAAAATAAAGAAATTAAAGCGAACGAAATGATGAAGTTCAAAACTTTTAGAGCAGGTTCCACGTCAGCCACTATCTCAAAAGATGGGCATGTTTCAATGATCTGGTAGAATTTCTGTAAAATATTGCTTTCTTTGTCCATATATTAATGGGTTCATTGGATTGAGATGCCACTGGTTGCGTGGATGGCATTGGTGCTTCAGTATTGCACAGTGTTTCAATATTATTTATTTCTTTCAACAAGTTAATAATGTAAAAAAGGTGTTTCACATTAATATTTTATTTTACGATTTGAAATAATAAAAAACTTTGTCGTTTTCATTATGTTAGGTAGTGTTTTTCACAAACTCTGGAACAGAAGCAAACGAATTGGCCATTCTGATAGCAAGGTTGTACACCGGGTGTCATGACATAATATCTGTGAGGAATGCTTATCATGGTAATGCAGCTGGAACAATGGGAGCCACAGCTCAAAGCATCTGGAAATTTAATGTTGTGCAGGTACAAATTATTATTATTATTTTTTTCATTTTTAAAGTTCATATAGTAATTGGTACTATTTAATCCCAAAATAATAAAAAAAATAACACAAGTAATTTTTACAAAAATAAAATTATATACAGTAAATTCACATATTTTTTATTTTTATTATTATTTAAAATGAATAATTTAAAAATTACCCAGAACACAAGTCTATGTACTGGTGACACGTATAGTTGAGTGGATCATCACATCGGTACTAAACTCAATTTTTTAACGCAAATTTCCACGTTCCACAACAACCCTTTGTTGTGTCTAGCTACAATGGACGTGTGTCACGGGTCACATATGAAGTGATGCTGACATATGATTAAAAACTCGGTTTATAAATGAATTAACTCTTAATGTATTGTATTATGTTATTAGGCTTATCACTCATGTCTAATAATAATAAACAATTTAATGATCAAGATGTTAAATTCCGAGAAAAAAACAGTGTTTTGAAGATTTTATATTACTTAATATTACTTAATAGTATAATCAAACATGGTATTTATGGGTAAGAACTAACTTTGTTTCCTCTCACTCTTAAAAAGTACTTTTATCAAACTCTGTATTTAAGAAATTGAATACAGAGTGTGGACCATCCTAATAGCAAATGATATTTCATACACGTTTTCTCTGACTTGGCTTTGTTTCCGTTCTACATTATTAACAAAAAAGCATCTATCATGTGTTATCCTATCTTCGGAATAATTTTCAGTTTCTTTATTAGAATATTAACGATAGGCAGATAAGTTCATTATATGTGTCAAAAATTATCATAATTAGGACTCTTTCAGATAAATTTGAAACTAGAGATCATTTTGAAAGATTTTCTGTGAAATATCATGACCCTGTAATTGTGAATTTCTCATTAATACGACAGCCTATTCCTTGCTTGCGTCAAATTAATTACGATTATTTTGATTTTATACTGAGATAAATTTTTATATTTTTAAATTTTTTAAGTTTTTAATTTCACATTTTTGACCCAAAATGAAGTTCCATTATATTTTATATAGTATTATAATTTTCATTTAAGATTTAATTTTGTTTTTATACTTCTTAATTTTTTTATAAATCCGGCTTTAGTCTTCTAAATTTAAAAGCATTGATTTGAATCCTTCAAACTCAAAAAAAAAAAAACAATTACAGTGTTAATGCTTCAAGTATATCTTAGTCCCTTATGTGTTCTTGTGCTGATATTGTGAACAGAGTGGTATTCATCATGCAGTAAATCCAGACCCTTACAGAGGAATTTTCGGTGCTGATGGAGAGAAATATGCAAGAGATGTTCAAGATATCATTAACTTTGGAACTTCTGGACATGTTGCAGCCTTCATGTCTGAAGCTATACAGGTATTAAGACAAATATGTATATCTAACATCATCTTGTGATAATTGAAGTAACAAGATATTATAATTTAACTTATGATTGAAACAACTTGGGAATGAAACACACCTTGATGCTGGTTTTGTTTGTGATAGGGAGTGGGGGGTATCGTTGAACTGGCTCCTGGTTACTTGCCTTCTGTATACGATACCATCAAAAAAGCAGGAGGACTTTTCATTGCAGATGAGGTTCAGGCTGGCTTTGGTCGCACTGGTAGCCATTTTTGGGGATTTGAGTCCCACAATGTTGTTCCTGACATAGTCACAATGGCTAAGGTAACTTTACTAATGTCGTGTAAGATTATGATTTGTTTATGATTTGTTTGGATAGATAATTATCGATATATTAGGATACAGTTATTTTTACATCACATTTTTTTTTCTGTCATTTGACACTATCCTTCGTTATTATTTTTTTTTTTTTCTGAAAATATAAAAGTTAATTTTTATTGAGATTAGTTTACTCATAAAAATTGTTAAATGATGTCCAAAAACATTTTTTTCATTTTGTTTGTGGAATATGATACTTTGACAAACTTATTTTTTGACAAAATTTATTTTTTGACACACACCAAACCATTTTTTTTTCGAATTACATCCAACTTTTCTTTCTTTTATTGAGGTATTGTCATGTATATATTGTATATCAACAAAACTTTATTAAAAAATAATTTTTCTGTTTTTATTCTAATTTGGCAGGGCATTGGAAATGGTTTTCCCCTTGGTGCTGTTGTAACAACTCCAGAGATTGCAGAGGTCTTAACCCACAGGAATTACTTTAACACCTTTGGAGGGAATCCTGTTAGTACTGCAGCAGGGTTGGCTGTTTTAAAAGTAATAGAGAAAGAACAGCTTCAAAAAAATGCACTTGAGGTTGGCTCCTATTTGAAAGAAAGGCTCACTACCCTAAAGGACAAATATGAATGTAATATCTTCACCCTTCTTATTTCATTCTCATTACAGTTTTACATCCAAGAATTTCTTCTAATATATGCATGCTCTGTTTGGATAAAAAAATATGAAAGTGATTTTCGGTACACATTCTCAAGTTCTAGATACAAAATGAAGAAACAAGTCTTTAATATTTTAGGAGTAGAGTACATTATTTACAACATTAGAGACACAAAGCTATCATGATTTCACTTTTTTAAGAACAAATTTTATAACCTACCTTGGTTTCTTCTGTAGTGATTGGTGATGTGAGAGGAAGAGGCCTGATGCTAGGAGTTGAACTTGTCACTGATCGTGAGCTTAAAACTCCAGCAAAAGCAGAAACATTGCATGTAATGGACCAATTGAAAGGTAAAATTAATAACCCTCTAATATGCACTTTGGTTCTAGCTAGTTTTCTTCTGTATTACAAACTGATCATTCTGCTTTACTACAGAATTAGGGGTACTTATTGGCAAGGGTGGTTACTATGGAAATGTCTTCAGAGTTACACCCCCGTTGTGTTTCACAAAAGAAGATGCTGGTAAGACTCAACTTCAATTGTGTTCCCTGGGAATGTTATATTCTTATTTACTGCAAAAACAAGTTCGTCACATGAAAACACTACACATATGTTTGTTAGGAAACATGTTTATAATAACAGCTTGTGTATTCCTTTGTTTGCAGATTTCGTAGTAGATGCAATGGACTTGACCTTGTCTAAAATGTGAGGCTTAGACCGAATATCTTAGGTTTAATAAAAGTGTTATATTATCATAAGTGAAACGGTGTAATATCATCTTCACAGCCTGTAAAATTTCCTGGGATGCAGAATTAATAGCTAAAATTGCCAACCTATCCATGATCTTAGGATATGAATGAGCCAACAACTCGTTGTCTCTTGTTTGATGTTTGTATCTTTTTCAAATGAATGAGCCAACAATTCGTTGTCTCTTGTCGTTTATCTTTTCTTCCCATGCTATTATCTGTTGCTTTATTTTCAAGTAACTTAAGGCAACGCTCATATCGATATCGAAATTGATATTTTAACAATTAAATTTTAACAATTTTTTTTATAACATGAAATAATATGTTCGAATATAACATGAAATAATATGTTCGAAGTAGTTTTCAAATTAAAGAAATACATAAAAAAATAAAAATTATTTAAAAAATGTTATCTCAAAAATTATTAAAATTTAATTATTAAAAAATCCTACGTTCTGCCAAAACTGATAACTTGGCCATTGGAAGTTTCTAGCAAATAACACAGCAACTTCTTTTATAGAAAAAAATTATTCATTTCGTTTTCTTTATTCAGCTTCTATGATAGTGTGACTCTGCCCCCCACGACATGGGTAGGTAGAGCTTCGAACAAAGCTTCATTGTGAAAGAGATGTTTTGGCCTTACCTATTGTTATGAATGTGATAAATAAATTCACTTACTGATGAAGAAAAAAATGGTTCAGAAGAAAATCGGCACTATATATTTAGGTGAAATTCATCCACTCAATGTGGTTGTGACTGAGATTTTGATACATGTCACTTGAATTTTATACTTTTAAGTACAACAAATTAATATAAGTAGGGGTTTTGCCATTGGTATAGGATTTGGACAAATCTATTATTTAATCCATTAAAATATAATTAGGCTGGAATTATAACATTTTTTATAGTAAATTTAATCTAATTCAATGTTTAATGGATTGAATTGGGTTATTTTTAAAAACTTCCTTTGAAAAATTATAATTTTCAAACATTAACCTAATTAAAAAATAACACAATATTTAAAAAAAAATAATTCAAATTTTTAAAATAAGTTTTTGTAAACTAATTTCAAGATATAAAAAGAAACACACATTTAAAATTTTACCTACCTAAAATAAAAATGTAATTAATTGTTAGTTAAAAGGAGTCATCTAAATTTTAGTACTTTTAACATTAGAAAAATACATTCTGAAACCCGACACCCTAATTAGATTATATTTTCCTTTCTTAAAGTAATGAATATTTGGTATAAAAAAGCAACTCTGATATATAAGCAGGTCCTTTATGTGGATTAAGTTATGTCTTAGCCAAAAGTCAGAAAAGTTATACAATTAAGAACAAATTATTTCCTTATTGATATCACTATAACATTTTTTTACTTTAGGTAATATTAGATTTATCCAAAGGTATAAAAGTGTTGCCTAAACATAATAACATAGGTAACAATTATACATCCATGGCTTAAAATCTTTTAATGGCAACACTTTGTAAAATGTTGACACTTTATGCCACATACTTCCTAGTGTAGTCGTGGACGTAGGCATATACATTGTACGCCGAATCACGTTTAATTCTTTGTCTTTTTCTTTTCTCTCCTTTATTATTTCCTTTATTGTCTTGTTCCTAACAATTGGTATCAAAGCTGATGGTTAAAACCAGCTCAGACGAGTGTAGTATGGTCCTAGTATCGAAAGTCTTCCTGGCAAGGGTTCCAACGAAGCGTGTCCCATTAAGAAAAGAACGGCGGTACAGAAAAGGGCAAAAAAGGAGTACTCATGGTTGGGAATGCTTCCGCTGGAGGAGGAGTTTCAAAAACTTGTTAAGACTTTGGCAAGTGTACCAAGTCACGCAAGTAGTAACCGGTAAGACCGGAATATCGTTTCCCAAGAGACTCGTGTATACTAAATATTTGCGTAATTAGTGACTAATTTAAACTAATGAATAAATTCATAATTTGGTTTTTTGTATGAAATTAAATTTTGCACAAATAATTAAAATTGAACTTTGGAAGTTAAAGGCACTTAGTGAATGGAAAAGATTGGAAATGAAATGAGTTGATATTGCCGGGGTTAGAATTCACCAACTATGCTCTCATGCAACTACAATTTAACATCCTCTTCATTAATATGCTAATGCCAACCCACAATATTACTCAAACCCTAATTTCTTAATAAATTGAGCCTAAATTTCCTTATTGAAAGTCAATTCCTTAAACTCTTAATAAGCAAATTTGCTTTATGCACAAAGGTTTAAGACAACCAATGGGTCAAGCCCCATTCCTAGGTACAAGCTCCATTGAGTTTTCTTATTCCAAATCTAGGTTTCAAAAGATATTTCCACACCCA
>Ga0209589_1003865_pt1 | contig 26076 bp, 10 predicted proteins | sample CowpeawhiteBW_FD_187525 | JGI IMG/M metagenome (GOLD analysis project Ga0209589, IMG submission 187525) | Root nodule microbial communities of legume samples collected from California USA - Cow pea white BW (SPAdes) (version 2) | ecosystem: Host-associated > Plants > Roots > Nodule | place: USA...
TTTATATATATATATATATATATATATATATATATATATATATATATATATAAATATATATATATATATATATATAAGTGGATCGAAAGGAAAGAAAAGGAGAACAATAGTAAACAATAATTAAATAATAAATTGAATAATCCGATAATAAAATACACATATAAGTACTAATCCGTACATCTTCACTTTATTGAGGGTTTTTTTTTCATTGATCAATCAAGCACGACTCCTTCTCCCACAAGCAGTTGTTAACTTTTTCTGCATCAATTATTCTTTGAGAAGACTAGGGTAAGGTTCACAAAAAAATAATTCAGTTACATCCCTCACATAGGTGATTGATTAGAAGTGAAAAAAATAGAAAACATCAATAAAGTCTTATATTTTTATATTAACTATAAAATCTTATATTTTTAAACATCAATAATTAAGAAAACAATAAAGGATACATAATCCAATTAACAAATAAAATTAATCAACAGAAAGTAAATTACATGAAAGTCAAATGTCATTATTCTAACCATCGAGATGATTGATCAGTCACATAAACACAACTTTCCATCAAAAACAGAACATAATCACCATGCAGCTATTACATGAGGGTTAAATATGGACGTGGTCTTTTGACTTTAATTGAATTTTAAAATTAGTTCATTTCGAAATTTTAGACCAATTTAATCCTTCATATTTTAAAATACATAAATTTAGTTATTTTAATTAAATTTTGTTAAGTTTATTTGATATTTTAAACACATTTCATAATAATATTTAACTTAATATTCGAGAAAAAAATGTGTCAAACAATATAAACAACTCAAATACAATTATAAAAGACATACAAAACATTAAATAAATCTAACAAAATTAAATTAAAAAAGAAAAACATATTTAACTCGTTACTGAATTATACCTCAACTGCATTAGCTCCTTTATCCATAAGATCAAGTTTTTTTCAACACCCCAAATGTCCTTTCACCTGAAAAAAGGAACGATAAAGGAAGATATGATCATAGGAAACCGTGTCAGCGTTAAAAATTCTTTAAAATATAAGAGACAGACCTGAAGATTGTGCCATTCTACGATGTTCTGCATGGAATTCATGTAATAATCTAGCAATCCACACTGAATTAGATGATAAAAACCTAACCTCCCTTTATAATATAGTTGAACTATACAAAATTTAGCCTTACCTTTAAACCATATTTGCTTTAATTAATTACCAAATAATGCTTTGAATGACAAGGGGTGATGGTAAAAAGAAACAAATGACAACGTTACAAAGTTATTAAATCAGTTAAATAAGGTGATGGAAATAAATACCATGTGCAGAATATATGCTGACTGAGTTGAATTGGAACGTTTGAAATTGCCTTTGTTTTCCCAGTTCTACGATCTGTTTCATCTGAAATTTCTTGTCTCACAGCAACTGCATGGGACATAAGAGAAGTGAGCTCAGATTCTAATGTTAAGCTATAGTATTGTTTATAATTTCAAATAATAAATATACGAATTACACATCCATAAAGCAAATGCCCGTCTAGCTCAGTTGGTAGAGCGCAAGGCTCTTAACCTTGTGGTCGTGGGTTCGAGCCCCACGGTGGGCGTCTTTTATTTTTTTCATATTAGTTTTTTTATTGTTTAATCTCTACAACATTTCAGTCTCAATATTTTATTGTCTGGTTATTCTTGTTATATATAAAACCAAGCTTTCCAAAATGAAATTTCTGAAGATTTTCAAAATGGGAATTTTAAGACGAATGGAAATGCATTTCAGAGCGAATTTTCCGAAACAAGATGTTCAAAACACATTTTATGTATTCCAAAAAGAATTTTCTGGAACAAGTTTTTTCTGCAATGCATTTTCTCTCTTTTCTTCTTCCTCTGTAACGTTATCCTTCTCTTCTTCCTCTTCAGCAGGAGCCATGATGGCAGTGGCAGCCGGCAACTACGATGCAGTGAATGTGGATATTCTAGTCTTTTTCTTTTAATATGTGGTAATAGTATAATGATAAGGTGCAGAAAGCCAATAAAAGTTTAGATGGCCAACTAGGTTGAAATGTGTCCAACTAACATGCAGGAAATTTATTTTGTCACAGAAAGTGGCTTGTGCGAGCTGGTGTTAACATTAAATAAATAGAATTTACATCATATTCAAGGTCTCACTCAATTTCATTAAAAATAATGACCAAACTCAGTCTTTTGTATGAAAAATTGAGTTTGGACAGATTATCCAAAAAAATTATAATTATAAATGAATATGTATATAAGAATTATTTTGAAGGTATTTTTGTAACAAGATTAGATATATAATTTCAGAAGCAAACATATACTCCGTGCATCACACGGATCAACCGCTAGTATATATATTAACAAACCTGAACCAAGACAATCACACTATCTGCGTATTACAGATATAAACTGCAAAAAGGAGTAAAGGGGGGAGAAAAGAGCTACCTATACACCACACCACTCAGAAATGCTGAAAGAGTGAAAGGTTAGTCCAAGTTAATTGCCTTCCATTGCCTGCCTTCTTAGCCGCTCTCTCTCTCTCTCTCTAAGCAGAGTAAACAACACTAGGTCAGAAGCATACCGAATCCTGCAATTGTTTTTCTTGTCCCCAATCCATGCCTAATATCAGTAACACTGGTCCTCTGCATGCCAGTTACAATCTTACAATCAATTGGACAAAAACACAAGGGAAAAAACAGAGAAGGCCAGAAGAATAATGATGCCTATCAAATATTACTCCCGAGCGCCACTGTAATACACTAATTGTCATTGGGTGCTGCGTGTTAATCCACCCCTTGTCACATTCCTGTGAAAATTAAAGACCCCATTAGTTATTCCAAATTAATAGGGAGAAATCGGAAGAAAATATAATGGTATCCCAAACCCAGTAACCAATATTTTGTCAGAACCAGTAAAGAACAGCCAGAAACCAAAGTGCATTCAGAGCATATGACCCGGTAAAAGGAATCCCCAAAATAGCAATTACCTTCCAGAAATTAGCTGTTGATGAGCACTGTTTACAGAACCCTTTACATTGCTGAAACGCTTTGCCCTGTTCTCTTGTTCTTTCTCTACGCGCATAGCAGCTACCTCCTTCTCCATAGCAGCCACTTCCCTTCTCATCTTCTTTGCCTCAACTTCCATTGCTTTGGTCAATGTATCTACCTTCCTTCCTAACATCTGGTAGATGATGGCATTGGAAACAATTAGCAAGAACTGTCATTTACAAATAAGAAGGTCAAGGATTACATCCAAACACAAAAATGGACCAAACACTTACCTCAATAGCATCGTCTTTATCTTTTAGGCTTTGATCTTTCTCATGACCAGCTTTCCTCAAGGCTATGACTTCCTTTTGCAGCAGGTCATATAAAACACTAGGAACACTATCCACTGAATCTACCGTTGGGAAGTCATTTTGCTTATCATCTGAATTTCCTTTCCAATTATCACTTGGCTCTCTCTCTTTGGTTTCTTCAAGAGATTGATTGAATGAGTAAATTGGAGGTGTTCCATTCAGCAGCATTTTACTCCTTTCCAGTGATCTTGTACCACCATCAAAAGATTTAGAAGTTCCTTTAGCATGCTTCAATACTGTGCTAGAGGATAGGGATGACCTCATATGAGAGGATGGTGATCTTTTAGATAAAAACCCATTAGAGGATAGTTTTGAGAAGTTATCAGCTCCTCCTAGGGATTGACGACGACCATTGCTCACACTTCTTCCCTCTGGGGTGCCACGAATACTGCTGTTAGAATTTCCTCTCAAACTCTCCTCTAGCACTTTAAGCCGTAAATGATATTTTTCCTGAAAATTTTTAAAAGTTTACCATGAATAATGGAAGAACTAATCACCTAGTTTAATACATAATAACCAGATTATTACTTTCAACTGTGCTTCAGATTTTGCAGCACGCTCAACTATAGCAAGCTTGTCACGAAGTTGCTGCATTTCTCCCTATACAAATGCAAATCAAAACCAAATGTGAGAATTTTATAACAAAGAAATATAGAGTAAATAAAGTCAAAAGTTCAACCACTAAATTTAGATGAATTGGCAGAGTAGAACAAAGAAAAGTACCTGCAAGAATCGTCGCTCTTCAAGCCATTGTTTGACAGGCATCACTTTATCATTAGCATCTTTCCATTCATTTGCAACCACTACCGCTACTCTGTTTGCTGTTACCTTGGCACGGGCCAACTCCCTGTCCAGTGTTTTTCTTTCTTCCTAAAGAGTGTCAAATAAACCAAACAAAAATAAATACTATCCTAACTACAGGCAATATAATCAAGAATAAAACAACTGGGAGTCTGAACTTGCTGAAGATTTTAACACATTACATTCATTTCTTGAACTTTCCGCTGATAATCTCTCACTGCATTTGCAGCTGCACCACCGGCAAGGACAGCCTCTTCTAGTTCTCTAACAGTTTGGGTGAGCTTTTCAACCTCTGCCACCTTCTGCCTATGCATTTTGTCCAAAATTTTATTTTCTTCCTGGGAAAGTTGATGACAGCCAGAAGGTAAAAATTACATTGTATGATTCTGATGCAGCAAGAGAGAGAATAATCATTCAAGATTGAATACCTGACAAATCTCAATCTGTTTAATTAGCTCTTGATTTTTATTCTGCAGATCATCCACCATTGAGGCTTTAGCCAAGGCAAACTGGACAGTCCTCTCAGCTTCAATTAGTGCAGCTTCTTTAGATTTGGTAAGGCGATCTAAAGCTTTGTTATCATCTTGTAGTTTAGCAATCTGCAAGGAATAAATGGAAGTACATATAAAACAATCAGTCACTATAAGCCAATGTCAGTACTACCATCAGCTCTTTCTCTGACGGGTTACAATATGAACTTTAACAAGGTAATACCTCTTGCCGAGCAAGCTTCAGTTCAGCCTCCAAAGGAGCAAGAATTGCTTCTATTGGAGGCATGTCATCATCTTTCTGGGCAGCATGGACCCTTCGAAGAGTGGCTTCAGCTGCAAATTGAGCTGCCATGGATGCTTTCTTTTCATCATTGATCTTTTTTATTTCAAGATTCTGCCAGAAATATTATATTCAGGAAACATACCACCTAACCCAGGAAAATGACTGTTTACTAAGGTTGATAGAGGCTTCATAAAATACCTTGCTTTCTAAAAGAGATTCTGTTAGTTTTAGCTTCCCTTCAACCTTTGATAGTTCTTCCGTCAGCTAAAATACAAACAAAAGGAAGAGAAAAGTTACATTTCAAGTTGAGATAAAGCATGAACAAGACAAAGCATGGCAGAGATTAAAGCTGCAATGTGCTTAAGAAGCCTCGTGAAAAATGATGTAAAGAATGCTTAAACTGCAAAAGAAAGAGAAAAAACATGTATAACACCCAAAAATACCAACTGGAATCGACTTAAGTTGTATTTTATAGAAGAAATATGATTATGCAAACAAAGTATAACAGGACATAATAACATACTAATAACTCAGCTTAACTTGACAATAGCTCGACTAGGTCCCTTCGCTTCCAAAAATAAAAAACATATAAATTAATAAAATCAGACAATGAAACTATTAAATCTCGTGACTTCATTTACAGTATAGAACAAACACATTAAATGCAAAATCAATATTATCCAGAAGTGAACAGAAAATTAAAAATAATATAGCATCCATTAACCAAGGTAGAAAAAAATTGAAATGTTTGCTTTGATATTCATTTTTAGATTACATTTAAGATAGTGCACAATAGTTAATAATATATACTTTCAATATTAAGAAAAAATAGCAAGAGTTATCCTTTGTTAAAATACTCTAAATACTATCATCAATCTATTGAAATTTTATCTCACTCATTAATACAAAGGGAAAAAATAGAAAAAAAAATATTTAATACTTTGATAGTTTTTTCAAATGACAAATTAAATAAAACAAAAAAATCTTAAGCAAAAGATATGGAGACGTAATAAAATAAAGGTTATTTTACTGAGTGTCCTGGGGGTACTAAAGAAAATGGAAAGTATTAAATGAAAAGCACAGCTTTTGAAGTTAACAATGTAAATGTGTTGCTTTTCATCAACTACTTTTGTTTTTTATCCTCCACATGTGTCTTAGGGAACTCTTTGCGAACCAAACCCCATTAAATGAATCAGGTATTCAATCTGGAAAATGGAAAGTAAAAGCCTAGACAGTTTAGCAAACCACATTGATTTGAGTTACGAGAGAAGATACTTCAATGGGCAAACACGGGATGGTTAATTGATCAGGCATTGCCAAGCGTTGTAATGTTCATTATTGTATGGTACTTATTTTAAAAACATTAATAGGCTTTGAGCAATACATTTCTGTAATAATCAAGTCAACAGTGTTTATTACAATGTGTTACACGGCTCCTCAAAGAATAGAAACAAGATAGAGAAAAAAAACGTAGACACAACCAACTTCTTTCTGTATTATTTCAGCAGTCATCAACTCTGAACACAAACATCAGCTTATAAAGTAAATATCTTCCTTTCACACAGGGCATTCCTTGTCCCAACAACTGAAAACTCTCCTTAACCCACACCCCACAAAATAAGACAATATATAGACTTTCTAAAAAAGTCTAACCCCAACTAACTTCTTAACTACTTATATTTTTAAATTTCTTTATCTAATAGACTTTCCATTCCCTCTCATTACTTCCCCGCCTAACACAATGACTATGGACTGGAGTGAATACCAAATTTAACCTAAAAAATATGTTAAAGGGTAGTACTAGTTGTATCAATGCAAATGCCAATAGGGGATTGTTTGACACGAAGAACATTCTCTCCTGCCATTTTGTAAAACAAGTATCCATTATTTAGTAATGACTTAAACTAAAGAGAGAGAAAAAAGACAGAATAAACTTACCTCCTTCCTTAAGGGATGCTTGAATTATATTTTCCTCTCCTAATTTTAAGAAGTACACTCCCCTTACCCAAGATATAAATTGTGCAACACTTTAGTGCATCTTAATATAAATGAACTTCTTAGTGACATGAATAACTATAAACAAGCCTTCCTAAGCCATTTTTCCTCTCTCTACAACTTTCAGTAAGACTAACACTAATTTAGAACATTCTATTATTGAGTTTAAGACTTTAGAAGAAGAAATGATGGTTTAAATATTACTACTTCCAGCTTTGAAACTTTACCAAAAATCTTCATTTCGTCTTTATACCTTCCCAGAGTTGATACTATTAATAGGGATTCAAAAGATGCCAATGATGGTAAGAGACACTCAAAGGAACAAAATCATCCCTATGAAGCTTCTACATATTTTAATGGACTAAAAATATCTACAGAGAAGAAAATGTAACCCAAAAAATACAAAGAGAAGTGTAATTCCTGCATCCATTAGGAGAGGTGAACGTGTATAATTTATCCTGAAACATTAGTGGTATTGGGTAATAGATTTTTCAAATGTGACCAACAAAAGAGAGAGTTCAGCACAATGACAACAGAACGAGGGGTGCAAGACACTTTCTTTGAAAACTACTAAAAGAAACAGAATGCTAGAGAAATTGCTACACATAGCCAAAATAGGAAAGGTAGCATCAATGCAAACCAAAAGAGGTTGGTTGAACGTGAAGAGCATCCTCCAATGCAATCGGGACAAATAAACGGAAAGAATTGAACCCATTTTTTTACAGCAATAACTCCAACACCCAAACTTAGTAACCACACTGAAACATTTCCAAAAAAACCAACAATATGTTCACGCACACTAGGAAATAAATAACACTAGACCTTCGTACTTAACACCAACACCACAACCAGCCAGCAATCAATTGGAAATTAGTAACTAGCCTACTAGCATGTAACAAAGATGGATAATTTATTACAATCTTCAAATAAATAAATAAAAACAAAAACCAATCAACACAACAAAGAACAGCAAAAATGAACAACAACTAAAAAAATTAGCGGTAACCTCTTCAACGGCCTTTTCTCTGAGACGTTCAGAAAGCCTCAAGGCTTTGATCTCCGCCTGCGCTTCCGATAACTCCCTGTCCTTATCTGCAAACCCAAACACATAAAAACCAAAACTCAAAATTCAAAAACCACAAAAAATCACGGCGAAGAACTCTTCAGATCGAGCTGCATTTCCGCACCTCGAACTTCATTCTCAAGGCGATTGAGCTCCACCTTCACCGGATCCGAACCGTGCAGCAGGTTCATGAACTCGTCCGCGTCCATGCTCGGCGGCCTCACTCCTCCGCGGCGCCGCGCCGAGCCTCTCCCCTCCTTGAATGATCCCGACACCGACAGCGCCGCGCCGTCGCCGGAAACCTCCGCCATCCCCGATCTAACCGCGAATCCGAAAATCGAACTCCTCTCTCTCACTCACATTCAACTGCTCCCACCACCAGATTCCAAATCGCACGCAAGCACAACGAAACACGGATTACACACCATATATATAGAGCCAGAAAATCGCGACCTCGAAAACGGTGGTTTTAGAGAGAGAAATAGAGAGTACGAGGGAAAAGAAGATGAAGAGAGAGAGAGAAATAGATACTTTTGGTTCTTCCTTTCTTTCTTTCTCCTTGTGTTTATTTTGTCTTGTTTGTTTCTCTCTCTATATCTGCGATTTAAATCTGCTTTTCGCGTTTTAGAGAGAGACTTAACAAATGAATAAACAAACAGTGAGTTAGTGAGTTAGTGAATGTGAGGTTTGCGCTTTTTGCAGATAAAAAGGGTTTTTGGCTTTGTTAGCTGATTTTTTAGTTAAATAGTGAGAGTGAAACTTCACTGCCATTTTAACTCTTCCATGCTTAACGTGAGCTTGAAGCGTGGTGCGCACCCGTGCGAGCGATGTGGGGCTTGATTTTTTGGGCGGTAGTGCGCGCAGCGGCGTAGGTTAGTGGGATGAGAACTTAGTTGGTTTATCGTGTGCGGATAAACAACATTTACTTGTGGGATTTAGAATGTTTTTTATCTAAGTAGTTGCATAAATTGAAGGACAATTATACTATCAGAGCTGGAACCACCATCTAACAGTTATATTACAATAATATTATCATATAAATAAATGAATAATTAATGAATTAAATGAAATTAATATTATCATATAAATAAATGAATAATTAATGAATTAAATGAAGTTGTCACACAGTTATATGGGTAACTGATAAGGTTAGACATGGAATAAATTTTTCAAAATTCAGCCTAAATTTAATAAAATGGGTTAGATATATAATCCATATTAACTATATCAACTAACTTCTTTTTAATCTAATTTAAAATGGATTAAATTTATATTCAATCTATTCTATTAATTAGATTAAATCCGGCAAAAATCCGATCTAATATATTTGACTATTAAATATATTAAAAATACATCGAGGATTCTATTTAATTCAAACCAAGACTAAATTATGTTGACTTAGTTTATTTGACTTTACCTCAAACTTAAATTAACTTAATATGACCTAAACCTGTATTATCCCGTAATTATAATTTTAAATGAATGTAAAAAATGAAATATATATATATATATATATATTCAACATTCAATATAAGTAATTATAAACTAATTAAAAATTAGCTTTCATTTGGTTAAAACTAATCTATGATAATGTATATGCACGAGTCTTTATTCTTTACGTGATGTAACTTTTTTATAGTTATTAATGTAAATTCTAAATTAATTTTATATATGATATATAATATTCAGAGATACTGTAAGAAAATAAAAGACATATTAATGTAATAAAAATAAATAAATTGATTAACTATTTTAAAAATGTACTAAAACATTTTATATATTAGATTATTAGGTATTATCAAGTGTTCTTGTTATATATTTTAATTAGTTTTTCGATTGTGTATATCTAACTTACACATAACAATAAAATCATTATATTCTATCCTAATGATTTAAAAAATGTAAAATTAATATAAGAAAACATAATCCTATAATTATTAGACTTTTTTTAAAACACGCAATCCTAGTTACATGTAAGAATCAAAATATGTCTTGTTGTCATTCGGTCTCAATCAGATACAATAACTATTAATACAAAATTTGTACTTAGTAGTTTAACCCCAAACAAAATTTATATTTATACAAAATCACTAAAACACTGATTATTTTTCTTACTTAGTTGTTCAAATTTAGAGTACACGCCAATTTTTTAGTTTTTTAAAAGAGAAAATCGATCCAAAATAATAATAATATATATAATAAATAAATGATAAATATTTTTTAAAACAAAATTGTTAGACAATGAAAAAAAGGAAATTATTATCACATATTCTATATTTAATAGTTTATTTGTAAAGTGTTATATGTAGAAAAATAATTTTTAAACTTAATTTTATTTTATTAAATTAATGACACAATTTTATTGATTCATATTTTAATGTCGTTCTCATTTGTGTTTTGCCTTATCCCTGTACAAAGTGTTTATTAAGAAGTTCACTTAATTAATCACGTGATCTCTATTTCAATGGGAAAGTATCAATTTGATTCTAGGTTTTAATTTTGAGTTGTTCTCAAATTTGTTAATGTGCATCAGTCAATTTTCGGTTTATGTCATTAAAATCGTTAACGGTTGACTAGTTAAGCATGGTTTAGTGGCAAATTATGCCGACACATAAGTAATTTATGATGAGGAAATTTAGGCTAGTAAGAAAAATAAGGAAATTAAAAAACAAGTTGGAATAGGGTTTCTTTATCTACGAGAATACGATTTTGACAACAAAGTAGGTTGGATTTTCGATCGAAGGTGTGTATGTCCTGAATGTGTCACTGTGAGTCCATTGATATTTTTTTTTTTCATTAGTGTAAACAATTATAAATATATCATATTTTTGCAATATCAATATCAATCACGTGAAAAATTTACAAAACTATGTATCTTTTTGCTAATATAACCGTCAGATATTTAAAAAATATATACATATTTTTCATTATTTTATTCATAAATAACCTACAATTTTTTTATTAAATGTAATTTTGGTCTTTAATTTTAATAAAAAATAAAAGTAGTCTCATTTCAAAATTTCAACTGAATTCTCAAACTTTTAAAAAATGTGTGAGTTTAATCATTTTAACAAAAGTTTATTAAATTTGTTTTAGAGCTTCAATTTATGATAGGATTATTATAAATATTGGAGCACAAACATCTTTTTTTCTGTATTTTTCAGAGTTTGAACTTGCCACAAGTATCATAATGATGCATAGTTTTTCTTGTATGGGAGAAGTAGCGACTTATTTACCTCGTGGTTTGATAGATGAATATTATAACGGGTTAAGGGTGTCAATGTAAAATAAGTTATTAATGGAGGTTTATCAAAATCGATGCATCGGGCTTTTGAAATACAATGAGATATATGTAAAGTAGATAATTATAAATGTTACTAAGAATTTTAGTAGAAAGTTCAATAACCAAAAAAAAAAATTCATTAATTCGTTTTTTAGTTCGAAATAATGAAATAATAAAATCTATAAAAATTATTCAACACGTTTTGAAAAGACATCCACACAGATCATGTGAAAATTTAGGAATCCAATGTTTTGATAGAGAAAAAGTGTTAGAATTGAATAAGTTTGAGTATTGACTTATTAGTACAAATTCGTCTCCAAATTTTTGAATTACCAAAATTATAACTATATAAGAATTGAAGCCCTCAAGGAAGAATTAGGCTAGAGGATCAAAATGGTTTTCATGTTACATCTCACCTGTAAGATACACATGAAACACATGTAAAATCATCATTAAGACAATCATATTTGTCAACGATCAATGAATTGATCAGATTATATTGAACAGAAGAAAAAACTTTACTAATGGTTGAATAATAATAAAAAACAAATCGTGTTGTTCATCGGTAAAAATAAGTATAGTTTTTTCAAAACAATAAAATAAGATAAATTATAGAATTTGTCAGAGAAACTAAATTCAAACATTTTAAAAAATTAGAAAAATAAATTAGATAAAAGTTTTAAAATGCAATAATTTCAATTTTTTACTTAAAAGACATTTACTGTTTTTTTTTCATCTTATTCATTCAGGTCCCGCGAATGAATGCTTCGGTTGCATTAGGTTAGTTCTGGTTTGTACCTCGAATCCAATCGTCCCTGTAACCAGGCTTCTGCGAAATCAAGCAATCGACGAGGAACAAGTTTTTTCGTGCTCGGAGGAGAAACAAGCCACTTCAATCGCTCTTCATTCGTCTCCACGCGAAGCTCACACACCCCTGTTTTCCCATTCAGCAGGTTCGTACAGTGTCACGCTCTTCTGAACCCTACGTTCTACATCGTAATCAATTTTGTTTCAGCTAAAGAGACCGAGCCTTCTTTCCAGCGCTTCTTTGTTTTGAACTCAACGAATTTTGACGAATATTTTCTCCTTTTTATTATAATTAGGGTTTCGATAGATGGCGGTAGATAATCCTGAGGATGGATTGAAGAAGTTGGAATACTTGTCTCTTGTGTCGAAGGTTTGCACCGAGTTGGAGTCCCATACGGGCACCGGCGACAAAGTTCTGGCGGAGTTCATCACTGAGTTGGGTCGATCGTCGGAGAATGTTGAGGAATTTGATGCGAAATTGAAGGAGAATGGTGCGGAAATGCCGGATTACTTTGTCCGAACGCTCCTCACTATTATTCACGCGATTCTCCCTCCCAAGCCGAAGGATTTGAAAAAGGAGAAAGAGAGTGCCAATGGCAAGACCAAGTTCAAGGCTCTGGCCATCGCAGACGACAGGGACCGGGCCAAGGAGCTTCGGAAGGAGATAGAATCTGAGGCAAGGGAGAAGCAGAGTAAGCAAATTGAGGAAGATGATGGATACAGAGACAGAGATAGAAGAGATAGGCGCAGAGATAGGTATGATGAAGATGATAGAAGAGATCATCGCAGAAGAGGAAGAGACAGAGATGATGAAGATGATAGAAGGGATTACAGCAGAAGAGGTAGAGATAGAGATGATGAAGATGATAGAAGGGATTACAGCAGAAGAGGAAGAGATAGAAATGATAAGGATAGAGATAGAGATGGTGACAGGCATGAGAGGCGCAGGAGAGATGATTATGAAGAGAATGGTCGTGGAAGGGAGAATGGAGATAGAGATGGTAATAGGAAGGGTACACTGCATGTTTCTGGTGAACCCGAATTATATGCCGTTTACAAAGGGAGGGTGTCCAGGGTAATGGAAACTGGGTGCTTTGTCCAGTTAGAAGACATAAGAGGGAAGGAGGGGTTGGTCCATGCGTCACAGATAGCCACTCGGAGGATCACAAATGCCAAAGACATTATTAAGCGCGACCAGGAGGTTTATGTAAAGGTGATATCAGTTTCCGGTCAGAAGTTGTCTCTTTCCATGAGGGACGTTGATCAGCACACAGGTAAGGATCTCCTTCCGTTGAAGAAGAGCTCCGAGGACGATGCCTTGAGGATGAATCCGCAGGGTTCAAGGGATGGGCCGGTTACCAGGACAGGTCTTTCAGGTATCAGGATTGTAGAAGAAGATGATGTTGGTTCTTCACGGAGACCTCTGAAGAGAATGAGCTCACCGGAGAAATGGGAAGCAAAACAGTTGATTGCTTCAGGTGTGATGAGTGTTTCAGAGTATCCAACTTATGACGAAGAGGGAGATGGGTTGCTGTACCAAGAGGAAGGAGCTGAGGAGGAGCTTGAGATTGAGTTGAATGAGGATGAACCCGCATTCTTGCAAGGGCAGAGCAGATACTCAATGGATATGTCTCCTGTTAAGATTTTTAAGAATCCCGAAGGTTCTCTGGGTCGAGCTGCTGCACTCCAGTCTGCACTTATAAAGGAGCGTAGGGAAGTACGAGAACAACAACAACGGACAATGCTTGATTCAATTCCCAAGGATCTCAATCGGCCTTGGGAAGACCCTATGCCAGAGTCAGGTGAAAGGCATCTTGCCCAGGAGCTTAGGGGTGTTGGTTTATCAGCCTATGATATGCCAGAATGGAAGAAGGATGCATATGGAAAAACAATTACCTTTGGGCAAAGGTCAAAGCTTTCTATTCAAGAGCAGAGGCAGAGTTTGCCAATTTACAAGTTAAAAAAAGAATTGATTCAGGCTGTGCATGATAATCAGGTGTTGGTTGTTATTGGAGAAACTGGTTCAGGTAAGACTACTCAGGTCACACAGTATCTTGCCGAAGCAGGTTATACCACAAGAGGAAAAATTGGATGTACTCAACCTCGTAGGGTGGCTGCAATGTCAGTTGCAAAGAGAGTAGCAGAAGAGTTTGGTTGTAGATTGGGAGAAGAAGTTGGTTATGCCATTCGGTTTGAGGATTGCACTGGACCAGATACTGTTATCAAGTACATGACAGATGGTATGCTTCTTAGGGAAATATTGGTCGATGACAATCTGTCACAGTATTCTGTTATAATGCTTGACGAAGCCCATGAAAGAACTATTCATACTGATGTTCTTTTTGGACTGCTCAAGCAGCTAGTGAGGCGAAGACCTGAATTGCGATTGATTGTCACTTCTGCTACTCTGGACGCTGAGAAATTTTCAGGATATTTCTTTAACTGTAACATCTTTACAATTCCCGGTAGAACTTTTCCTGTAGAGATACTTTATACCAAACAGCCGGAAAGTGATTATTTAGATGCATCTTTAATAACTGTCCTACAGATACACTTGACAGAGCCTGAGGGAGACATTCTTCTCTTTTTGACCGGGCAAGAGGAGATTGATTTTGCTTGCCAATCTCTATATGAGAGAATGAAGGGATTAGGTAAGAATGTTCCAGAGCTGATCATTTTACCGGTTTATAGTGCCCTTCCTAGTGAAATGCAGTCTAGGATATTTGAACCTGCTCCTCCAGGGAAAAGGAAAGTGGTTGTGGCTACTAACATTGCTGAGGCTTCTTTGACTATTGATGGGATATTTTATGTAATTGATCCTGGATTTGCTAAGCAAAATGTTTATAACCCAAAGCAAGGTCTTGATTCTTTGGTAATAACTCCAATTTCACAAGCATCAGCCAAACAAAGAGCTGGACGTGCAGGACGTACTGGACCTGGGAAGTGTTATCGCCTTTATACTGAGAGTGCATATAGGAATGAGATGTCTCCCACTACAATTCCTGAGATTCAAAGGATAAATCTGGGGATGACTACACTTAATATGAAAGCAATGGGGATAAATGATCTACTGTCCTTTGATTTTATGGATCCACCATCACCTCAAGCACTGATTTCTGCCATGGAGCAGCTTTACAGTCTTGGAGCATTAGATGAAGAGGGCCTTTTGACCAAATTGGGGAGGAAAATGGCAGAATTTCCTTTGGATCCACCTTTGTCCAAGATGTTGCTTGCCAGCGTTGACCTTGGATGCAGTGATGAGATTTTGACCATAATTGCCATGATCCAGACCGGTAATATTTTTTACAGGCCAAGGGAAAAGCAAGCCCAAGCAGATCAGAAGAGGGCAAAGTTTTTCCAGCCAGAGGGTGATCATCTGACACTACTTGCTGTTTATGAGGCTTGGAAAGCGAAGAATTTTTCTGGGCCCTGGTGTTTTGAGAATTTTGTGCAATCTAGATCGTTGAGAAGAGCACAGGATGTCAGGAAACAACTTCTCACCATTATGGATAAGTATGATATCTATCTATTCTTTTAAATATTTTGTTTGCTATGCTGCTTTGTGTTTTTACCATGCAGAGTTATTCAGGTTCCCAATGGTTTTATAAATGTTTTTGTTTTAGTATTATATTCTTTGTATAGAGAAATTGGAAATTCTTCTCTCTATCTAAGGGATACCTCAAGTATTTTGACTTCAGGCTTCATGTTCTTGTTGTAAGCAACATTTTATTGTGTTGATAGTTATTGTGTTGACTAGAGTTCCTTGCATTATTATTTAAATCATATTAAATTGCAATCTAAATCACTTGTATGGATATTCAGGTACAAATTGGATGTTGTAAGTGCTGGAAAAAACTTCACCAAAGTAAGGAAGGCTATCACTGCTGGATTCTTTTTTCACGCTGCCAGAAAGGATCCCCAGGAAGGATACAGAACTCTAGTTGAGAACCAACCTGTGTATATCCATCCAAGTTCTGCTTTGTTCCAGAGGCAGCCAGACTGGGTTATATACCATGAGCTTGTGATGACAACTAAGGAGTATATGCGTGAGGTCACTGTCATAGACCCCAAATGGCTTGTTGAACTGGCTCCAAGATTTTTCAAAGTAGCAGATCCTACAAAGATGAGCAAGCGGAAGCGTCAAGAGCGAATTGAACCACTTTATGATAGATATCACGAGCCAAATTCATGGCGTTTGAGTAAACGTCGTGCATGATATGTAATTCATCCATTTCTTCTCAATGCAATGTCTTGGATACTTTCATATGTTGCATTTAGTTTAAATGTCTATTTTCTCCTTACACTATGATTTAAATGGAAATTTAGACATGTTTTCATTTTTATTTCTTAGGAAGGCTTAAATTTTAAGAATTCTAGGTTCTTGGTAGGAGTGTATAGTCCTAATCACTAATTTCTGCATATATTTACGTTTCCAAGATATTACTAACAATATACAATGTAGAACTGCCAAGTCTTCTATGTCTCTGGTTGATTAGGTTAGTTCTGCTGAAGCTTAACTTGATAGAATACTCTCTTCTCAATAAATTGCCAGAGGCACAAAATCTATTTGTTGTATAATGTTCTAAGATATCAGTAATCATAACTTCTTAGTTCCATTGGGTAAGGAAAATAATTATAAAGAATTATATTTCGAACATATTTATTATTGGCAGCTTTAGCTGTTTTTTTTCTTTTGTCCTTTAGAAGGACTCCTATTTGAGTTGTCTATATGTTTTCTAAATGTTGATATCCATGATTGTTTACAACCCTGTTCCTTTTATGTGGTTATATTGTAAACTAGAGGCACAGTATTGTTAGTTGCTGATGGTGATTTGATAAAAATTAGTGATGCAAAATTAATCTACGAGTTTGTAATGTATAAAAGGCTATGTATTGGGGGACCTACAAAATGACGGGCTAATAAAGAGTTAAGAATAGAGATATTGATTCTTTTTAGGTTCAGGATGAGACAATCTCTTATTTAATAATCATTAGTAAAATTGTTAATGGAAAGCTTTAGACATGGAAGTGATGGCAACAAACAATAAGTTCAACATCACTTTTCAATATAAGTTATTATTGAAAAACAATAATCAAAGTGTGTTTACAGTTTGAGACACGATGGAGGTACATGTTAGAAGAAAACTGTGGCCTATTTCTATTGGAATTGAACTGATTCGTCAGATTAACTCCACTGAATGATCATTATTACTTGCATATCAAACAGAATATAATTATTTTTGCCTCTTAACAAAGCATCGTCTCTCATGCACATGGTCAATAATTGATCTCAGAAACAAAAACAAAAAATTGAGTCAATTATTGTTGGCTGAAATAACACACTCTACCAGAAAAAGGGAATTAACACATGGTTCTGTACTTGTATTTGAACCTTTCAACCTATGTAAATTAGATTAAGAGGCTTCCAAAAATTATATAAGTATCAAATACTCTGTAATGAGAGTTCTTCATATCTCAAATTTGATTCCTTGATAGCATAAAAGTTTCTGATTTGGTGCTTGTTCTAGCATCAGATGTTGAAATCCAAGTTGGTCAATTAGTTATCATCATTTTGTGCTGATGTTTGTTGGTTTTGCTGCTTTACTTTTTCCATTCTGATTTTTATGATCTATTAGTTTTGTAGAAGCGTCTGTCAGTGTTTAACATCAGATGTTGAAATCCCAGATGATTAATTAGTTATCATCATTTAGTGCTGATGTTTGTTGGTTTTGCTGCATTATTTTTTTCTATTCTAATGTTTATGACCTATTAATTTTATAGAAGCGTCTGTCAGTGTTTAAATATGACACTACTGAACTTGAGATGCCCTCTTCTGCAGATTGTAATTTCAAAATTCCCCTTGTGGTGTGCCAGATAAAACTCCGTATCTTTATCAAAATTTGGCTTCGACCATGCTTTGTTCTGAAAAATGAGCTGTTACCCCATTGGTTAATCAATAAACCAGAACATTCTTGCGGTCTCAATATCTAAATTTGAGTTCTAGGCTAGTGACTTAAACACAATTCCCAGTTGCCATATTTTTTTAATTCAAATTACATATGCACACTGATGCATGTCCTTTTAAAGCATGGTATTGGATACAAAACTTAGAGTGGTTCTATTTCCATTAATTTTAATTCTGTCTATCACCTAGAAGATATTGATGTTTTATATTATTCTTGAACTCTTTCTGTTTTATTGCAATTCTTTTATTCTGACCTTGATCCATGAATAACCGTACTAACCTTTATTCATTCATGTCAATCATTAGTTTTTCTCCACCATATCCTTTGTTAATTTAATTTCACTTTCTTGTCTGCAGATTAAGTTCTACCATCATCCATCTTGTGCATCTGAAGGGAAGATATTCCTGAAGAAAATCTGTCTGCAGAATTTGTATGCTAGAATTGAGAGAAAGGTGCAAATACTCTTAAATGGAGTGTGGCTTTAAAGGTGCACTTCCACTGGTACATCAAGAATATGCTGTTAAATGTTTTAACATTAAAGGCAGCAGGTCATCTGATTGCAGACATGAAGTTCTCAACCTACCTGTCAGTGGCATGATCTGTTACTAGAACAGGCTGCTCGTTTGATGTATTATTGGGAAACTCGTTGTTTGTAATTGGAGGTAACTGCTGGTTAGTTACCAGTTACTAGTTACCTACTGATTACAAAAGTTTGATAGTTTTATTGAAAGGTTGCTTGAGGCTCATTTTGAAAGAAGGCAGGTTCAGAACATGTGATGTATTTCTTGCTTCATATGTTTATTTTGATAGAGCAAAACTGACAAGAATATAGCTTTTGTTTTGTAGGCTGTGATAGGAAAGAGACCACTAATTGTAGTATTTAGGTGGATACTTGTGACTAAATTATTGGTATATTGAAAAAATAGAATATGTTGGTTTTATGGATAATTCAATTCAAGGCATGTTTTCCCACTTTTTACTTTTAAAACAAACATTTTAAAAAACTGATTTGAAAGAAAATCATCTTAAAACATGTTTAAGGATAGAAAAAGGTTTTTAAGACACTTTCAAAACCACCTTTTCAAACTGGTTCACATAAAATCCGAACCGGTTTTGCATAGAAGAAATGATCTGGTTTTTATATTCAAACTGATTGGCTTTGGTTTCATGCATACATACTAACCAATATGAGGAAGCTTGGTGATTGAACTCTGCTTCTTCAGTCGTGTTGGATAAACCAGTTAAGCCATTCTCAAAATTGAAGGTAAAGGATTCTTTTATTTGTTATAGTTTTGGACCCTTATTGCTACTCTTTTTGGTCATGGATGCTGATATCATTTACTTGTTATGCTACTTTCAAGTGTTTCTGTCATGCTTTGTGGTTTGGTTTTGATTTCCCTCTCCTTTCCTCATTGCAGTGTGTGTTGTTTCCTTCAGTGAATGCTTGAGGTAATTGATTTTTCAAAGCCTGAGCTAATAATACTTCACTTCTCCTGTTTATGGAAGGTTATAAACAGTTCTTGGAATATTTCTCTTTTGAATTTTGTCATTTGTACTCAAATTATGAGTATAAAAAACCAAATTGAACAACCTTTAATTATTTACACTCCAGTTGGCTGGAAGTATAAACGACGGTTCCTCTTTAGTATGTTTTTTATTATTCTCCAATTAAAACTGAAAGTTTTATACGAGTAAAATCATTGAATAGTCTTTTAATGAATTTACAGTTGCATTTTTTAATTAATGTATTTTATTCTTTGATTTCGGATTGTTAAACTGAAGAAACAAATATACAAGCGATAGCATTTAGATAGGAGAAAATTTAGACAAAGATCCTCGAGTGTTTTCTAGTGGAATTAGAAATTTAATTTTGTAACATGTGTAATGTTTTTTTTTTCCTCAAAGGATTTTTAGATTAAATACACGAATGAGCATGTAGAGTTACAATTTACAAATATTAAAACTACCATAACATACTAATAAGAGATATATTATTTGTAATTGCTGTTCACCAAACAAGTTTATTTTTAGTTAAATAAATAAGTTAATAAATTATGAGATTTTTATTTTTTTTATCTTATGAAATATACTTGAGATTCAGGGAGAAGGAGAGAGTAATGAAGAATTTTTTTAGGCTCTACCGGATTCTGACATAATTTTCGGATTATGTTTTAATATAAAAATTACAATCCATCCACATTAATAATGTAAATAATTTGATATATATTTTATTAAGTTAAGAATAGGCGATATAATTTGTGTATTAATTAAAATAGAAAGTAATATTTTTTTAAATATTATAATAAAAAATAGTAAATTATAAATTATTAAAAATAATAATAAAATTGAAAGAAAGATGCAATAAATTATAAATTTAGAAATTATTTTACATAATATAAGGGAAAAGTGTTACGATTTTTTGAAATTAAATAGTTTTTTAAATAGTTTTGTCTTTGTTAACAAAAATTCGTAAATTAATCAAATGAAACACAGGTCAACTAAAATTATGAACTACATTATTTGAACTTTTAGCTCCACTCTTTGCATTCATCTTTTACGAGTTGTGCTCGTGGGTTTGCCCAGCACTTTTCTAAGTAATTTATTAAATTAATATAAACAACTTATAAATGGCATGCTTTCTTTTAACTGACATTCAAAAAGAATATTAAAGTTATTTATTCTCGATCTACAATAACAATTTTAACCATCAACACTCCTTTTAGAAAGAAAAAAACAATTTCTCACAAAATAACATATGTTCAAGGTATCTTTACACAGATTAAGTATAATAATAAATAATTCTACTAAAATGTTTACTTTCAATAATAAATATATTATTTATAACTATTGAGTGATAACGATAATGGTTGAAAAATTAGTATTCACAATACTAAAAATATAATAAATTGGTTAAATTTATTTAAAATAGTTCGAAATAAATTTGTTTATATCTTATTGAAAACGGAAAACATAAGTGAAAGTGAAAATAAAAGTTGAACTCTAAAACCCCAAGGTATTATTATATCACTTTGTTAGAACAAGCCAGAACGAGGTTATTAACATTTTTTTTTTCTCTTTTGTTAAAAGAAGATGTTGTTTTATTTTCCAATAAAAAATTGCATGTTGACAATAGATCTCTTAATCTTTGTGCATAAAGATTGTTTAATAAATTATGATATTAGCTTAGATTTAATATCCATGTAAACAATGAGCAAGATCTGATGAGACACAAGCCACACAAAAAAGTAACATGAAAAAAAGGAAAAAACATTACAAACACAACCGACAAGGTTTCCATTCGGATTTGGTTATCTTTGAAACTAAGCTTTTTACTTACTCCAAACCAAACAAATCTGCTAATAATTCACTTCACTCTCTGATTCAGTGTTCCAAAGGACTAAGATGGGTTCAGTTTCTCTGAAAATTGGAGATGGAACAGCGAGATTCCAAAGAGCAACACTGTGTTCTTCAGCTGTTAACATTCTGATGATTTTCTCGGTCATAACCACCAACCTCTTTGCTCTCTACGCCTTCACTGCTTCTCCAAAACACCCCCAACACCTTCTCCACAATCATGCTCACAAGAACATTTCTCTGATTTCGGAGCAGGTCTCGCTCATTCTCAGGGAGATCGATTTGTCCCAGAAGAAACTGGCCCAGATGGAAAAAGAGCTTCTGGGGTACGAAAGCATTGATCTTTCAAGGCCCAACATTGCATCCGAGCTCAAACTCTTCCTCCAGCGCCACCAGCTCCCTCTGGGGAAAGACTCAAGAACTGGGATCACTGAGATGGTGCCATCTGTGGGTCACACCTGTGAGAAAAATTCAGACTTGCTGTCTCAGTTCATGAGTTACAAGGTTTTCGGAGCTTGCCCTGATGATTGGAGCGTGGCACAGAAGCTGATCTTAAGAGGGTGTGAGCCTTTGCCTAGGAGGAGGTGTTTTGCAAAGACGGTTTCCAAGTTAGGTTTGTACCCTTTTCCAGATTCTCTTTGGAAGCCTGTTGCTAATAAGACTGTTAACTGGAGTGGTCTTGGTTGCAAGAACTTTGAGTGTTTGAATAGTAAGAAGTTGAGTAGGGAGTGCATTGGTTGCTTTGATTTGGTCCATGGCAATGAGAATGCTAAGTTTGTTAAGGCTAAGAGTAAGAACGATTTTGTGGTTGATGATGTTTTGGCCTTGGGAGGTGGAGGGGTTAGAATAGGGTTTGACATTGGTGGAGGGTCTGGTTCCTTTGCTGCTAGAATGGCTGATAGGAATGTTACTGTGGTTACCAACACTCTCAATGTTGATGCTCCATTCAGTGAATTCATTGCTGCAAGAGGGCTTTTTCCTCTTTACTTGAGCTTGGATCATAGGTTTCCTTTCTATGATAATGTGTTTGATTTGGTTCATGCTTCAAGTGGGTTAGATGTTGGAGGGAAGAGTGAGAAATTGGAGTTTCTGATGTTTGACATTGATAGAGTTTTGAGGGCTGGTGGTTTGTTCTGGCTGGATAACTTGTTTTGTGCAAATGAAGAAAAGAAGCAATCTTTGACTCGGTTGATTGAAAGGTTTGGATATAAGAAATTGAAATGGGTTGTGGGAGAGAAGATTGATAGTGTTGGGTCTGGCAAACCTGAAGTGGTGTTATCTGCAGTGCTTCAGAAACCTGTTAGAGTTTAGATTCTGCAACTGCAAGAAGGATCAATAATCTAGATTCTGCTATATCTCTGAATGAATTGGTTCCATTGGAATAAGTACAAGAATTATTATTTCCTTACCAATTGTAAACCAGCTTTGCTTTTTTTTGAGGTGACATATAGTTTGTATTTCAAGTTCTGTTTTATATCTCATTCTGTATCAACTGTCTTGTACTTTGATAAATTATTAGAAAGATGAAAATTGAATTACATTTTTTGATCTTATAAACCCAGCTTTAGTGTTTATATTTGAAGAAGACTATACTTTTAGTTTCTTGAATGTGATGGATCCAACATATGTGTTTCTCTGGATTAATTGGTGCCTTTTTTTCTATTTTCTGAACCTGATAACTCATCATATGCTGGACTGGGACAAACAATCTTCAGCATTATGGATTGTTTCACATTTAAAAGAAATCATTCATTGTCATTGATAAAGTCATGAACCTGGGTTTGATCTCAGGTATAGAAAACAAAAGTGTTATTTTATCTGTCATTTAGCTCTATAACCATCTTGTTCATCCCTCTAATTGCTCTAATCCAAAGATTCTAATGAGTCATTTCATTTCAAATGACTGTTTCTCTCATAATGCAAGGTGCATTTATTAGATTCTGCAACATGTCATGAATATGCTAATTACACATTCCTTCTCTGAAGCTGATTAATATTGCTGACAGAGTTGTGATGATCTATAAACCATTTCATTGTTTGATCTAACTTGACAGAGCTATAAACTCTGATTGAATGTGATGTTTGTGTATAATCACATCTATGCAATATGGCTTTAACAAGAAAAGCTGAAGCTTAGGAAGCTTAGGAAGCTTAATAATCCAATTCATTCTCTCTTGTTAATTGAAATTTCATATAAATCTTATCAAATAAAAAAATGAGATTCAAAGTCGATAAAATCCACATTGAATTTCACCTCTGATTTGACAGAGAATCTGTAGCTGTTATTTTTCAGTTTGGTTAATGTTTCATGAACACAGAGAGATAGAAAAAGCAGAAAGGTGTAAATGTCATAGAGATGTGGTGCGAAAAGAAAAAAATAATAGAGAGAAATGAAGGGTTTGAAAAATGTATGGGAGGCTTTTCTTTTTACACCCTACAAAATTTTTTGTAATGATTCCATTCACTTGGGAAATGAACTTTTTTTTTTAATGTAGAAAATACATTCCAAAATTCCAAAACCTCATATTTCAAAATGGGTACATAACGAAAACACTTCCTTTTTAAGTCCAAACCCAAATCTCTTTAGGCCCAAACCCAAATTGCTTTAGTGTATTTGCTTTTCTATTGGGCTCTTAGGCCATGAAGCTTGGATGGTGAATAATTGCTTACAAAATTTCTGTCTTTGTTCACCTATTGGGAATTGAAACTTATGTTTTTGGCACTTCAAGTGTTAATGGAATTTAAGAAATAAAATAAATATTGATTAGATTAAGGTTATGGTTTAAACTTCTAAATCTGATTACAACTTGCAATTTTGTAATGTTTTGAATTATATATGCATATAATAGAAGATATAACTTGAAGTTGAAGTTTTGTTTGAATGATGAAACGGTGTAGTTGTTAAAGTTTTATATTTAACTATAATTACAAACAAGAACATCTATAAATGTGAACACGACCTTTTGTGATGAACTATGTCAGATTGTTGGTCCAAATCAATTAATTGTGAATTTACTTTTATCTTTTGTAAACTCTCAAAGGTGTAATAATTTTTATTTGTCGTTGGTATAATATTATTGGGAGTTATTTTCGAACACGTGTTTATACAGTGTCAGCAAAGTTAAATTTATCCTCGAAATATATTTAAATAAGACATAATTGAAATAAGTTTTGAAATAAAATAAAAAATTGATAGTTTACACATTCAATTCATTATGACCACACTCTATTCGGTTTGGAATTATCATAGACATAAATATGTGTTTCTTTTATTTTCTAAATTTAACTCATATTTTTTTTAGTGATTTTAATTGAAAACTAAATTAAAAAAATAGTATTTAAATTTAAACAAAAAATATGTTGTAATCTAACCAAATTTAAACTATATCAAGGGAATATCTAGGTTATGATTTATTGTTAATTAAAAATATTTATATATATATATATATAATTTGATAAATTACAACTCTTCCTAACTATAACAATTTAACTCAGTTTTAACATTTAGAAAATTTTATATATTTCTTATTATCTAATTATGATTAGTATTAGTATCATGGTTAGTATTATTAATCTAACTTATTTTTTAACATTTTTAACCATTATTATTAGTATTAATATTAATATTATCTAATTATTATTACTATTATGGTTAATGTTATTATTTTAATTTATATGAACATAGCTAGTAGTAGAATTACTATCAGTAATAATATTGATATTACTATTATTATTATTATTTGAATTAATATAAGTATCAAATCTTAATCAATGTTAATAATGGTAGTAGTAGTTTTGGTATAGTTAAAAATATTTTTATTATTATTATTAGTACTAGTATTATTATTGCGAGTTATTTTTATTATTATTATTATTATTATTATTATTATTAAAAACTTTAACATATTTTTTTATTTTGTCTGAGATTGTATTTTACATTATGTTTATATTTTTATTTTATTTTATACATACATTTTATTTTCATTTATTATGATATCATATTTTAATTATTTACATTTTCATTATTTCTTTTATATCTTATTTTGATGTACAGTCAAAAATTTTTATTATTTTTATTTTTATTTTTATTTTTATTTTATACAAGATCATATATATTTTTGTTTTGTTTTATACGTATATTTTATATTTATTTACTAAGATTCTATTTATTTTTACATCTTATTTTGTCCGGATCATTCATATCTCATAATATGCACTTACATCTTAATTTTGTTCTCTTACATGTACTTAATTTTTATTTGTTATATAATCATATTTTAATTAGTTACACTTTATTTCATAATATACCTACAATTCTTTTTTACATATATTTTATTTTTATTTATTAGGAATTTTGCACTCTTCCTTTTTTTTTTACTAACACTTTATCCTGTTCACCTCTTTATTCTCCTATACAATATTTTTATTTGTTATTTGTATATTTATATTATTATTATTAACATCTGTATCATTAGTATGATATTATTATTATTATTTTAATATATATATATATGATCATCGAATAATATAATTATTTCTTTACATGATTGAGTTTTATATTTTATAACACATTTGTTTATTTAAGTGTACAAATTAAACATATATTTTCAAATTTATAGTAATAAATACATTTTTTAATTTTATTATTTTTTCAAAGAAAAAAAAAAAA
>Ga0209589_1003866_pt1 | contig 26075 bp, 22 predicted proteins | sample CowpeawhiteBW_FD_187525 | JGI IMG/M metagenome (GOLD analysis project Ga0209589, IMG submission 187525) | Root nodule microbial communities of legume samples collected from California USA - Cow pea white BW (SPAdes) (version 2) | ecosystem: Host-associated > Plants > Roots > Nodule | place: USA...
TGTTAATACTTTATATAAAAAAAAAAAAAAAACTAAAAGTTCTTCATCTCACATATCCATAACATTTTCACCCCGCACATCACGGCTTCAATAAGTAACACAAGTCTATTTAAGAATTTCCATTCTCTAAATTATACATTGAATTCAAGATGTTATTACAACCATAGATGGAAGTTTAGTAACAGATTAAACAAATGCGATAATTTGAATGATACTTCATTTAAATCAATAGCAAATTTTGCAATGTTTATAATTGACTACTTATTAATATCCAATTAATTTCATTATATACTCACAACATATTTATAAGTAGGTCTGTTCAACAAATTTTTATTAATAAATGACTCACCTACTATTGAATTGAATGAACAAATGATAATCAACCGGTGCTTCATGGAAGAAAAATTTACTTAAACGCTCAGCTTCGTTTTTCACTTTCATATATTATTTTCATGTTACAAATTTTTAATTTTTCTTCGTTTAATTATACAATCAGAAAGTTATGAAAATAAAAAATAATTTTTAAATTATACAAAAAACTACTTATATTTTCTTTCAAATTACACAATTAGAAAATCAATGGTACATGGAGGAAGAAACTTGCTACTAAACCGTGGCACTGAGCACTGAGATCAAAGAGTGCACAAGTCCTGGCAATTATATTATTTTTTTTACTAATGTAAACAATTTAACAATAGTCATGTCTTCAGAAGACTTAAAATGGTCTCAGTTACATATTTAGTTCTCCAATTCACTACTAATGTGATATAGCATCAGTATTTTAGACATGTTATCCCTTATAAACATACTGACAATTTTATTTATTATTAACAATATCTGTATATCAAAAACTATTCTCTTCTAAAAAGATACTTCTAATAGAACTGTTATTACTCGCTTATGGAAAATTAAACTCCTTAACTTTTTAAAAAGAGTAAAGCTTTCTGTTTCGAAAATAGGAAAACTCCAAAAAGAAAAAAAAAAATAGGACAAAAATTTGGAAGTATTATTCAGCCGTTTAAAGCAAATTAAGTCAGCTAAAAACAACCAAAACAAAAAATGAACCTAAATGGCCTCAATCCAAACACATCTAAAGTATTTGTCTGCTGACTTTGAATATATTAGATTCTGTAACCGTACCCTCCAAGCTACCACAGCTTACAGCAGATTAAAAAGATGGAGATATCGGCATAAATATATCTAGATTTTAGTAATATCAAACTCAAAGAGGTTACTCAAAATATAGTATTAGTAATTTTCCACAAAACTCACTACTAAACATGAAACTACCGAGGGAAATTATATCCACCTTCTCCAAGCTCCATTTGGTCTTTTAGTCTTGATGACCCAGCCCGTGAAAAACCATGAAAAAATTATCACCAAAATTTATTCTGACCATCATCGAATAGATATTCAGTATTTTACCTGATCTTCACGCCGACCTTCAAATTTTTACACTGAATAGCAAATAGAAATAGATTATACAGTAGCAGAAAGACATTTTGGTTTAAAATAGTATCTACGAATTTAAAAGGCTAACCTCATCGTAGAACTAGTTTTCTGGTTCAGTTTCCAAGTTTGTGCCATTTTGTTGACTACGTTCCAGTACTATTCTATAGATATAAAATGCCACTACTGCACCACTGCAGATGTGAAACAAAGTCGTTACATAACGAAGTATTAATAGAAAGATCAAAAGCATTCAACAAATATTGACTGTAAGCTAAATGATATCCCATTTCCAATCTAATTTACAGTTTAATTGAAACTTCCATGTAAGTTTTCCATTTGAGTCTTTTACAAGAAGTATTGTATTCCAAAGCTTCTGGCAGAAAAGCAATATTTCAGCATTCCGAATTTCCAATTAAACAATCATTTGTTGGATCAAACTAAATGTCATCCAACACCTCAACTTCAAAGCATTAATAAAATCTGGTTTTAGACCAACCGTCTAGTTTGTGTTAAAAATGAAATAGCAGCAAGTTACTAAGAATATCTCTAATTAACGTAACAATTAACTCCAAAATGAAGACCAAAAAAAGTTCACATGTAAGTAAAATAATGATTTTTCAACAACCTGATCAGGGCAGTGAAATAAGAGGATCCCTGGCAAAAACAAAAGAATGTGAAACCATCAAATGTTAGAAACCAATATTAATTTTATTTGCATGAAAGTTAAATTAATATTGATAATGAATGCCTTACTTTGCCTATTGAGTTTATCTCGCGCAGAAACAATATACTTGATATAGCTGCAAGTCCAACAAGTTAAAATAAGCTTTAAGATAGAGAAACAAACAAATACACAATAGAAAAAGTTAAATGCATAGTTAATCTGAAACTAATAAACTTAATTAGATTTTGACAAAAAAAAAAAAAGATGATGTGTGTGATTTTTAAGTATAAGACCACATATATACTCTACGGAAACAATCCCACTCGAATAGTTGGCAAAGTTCTTACTCCAATTACTTAACATACTACATCTGCACTCAGACTCGAAACCGTTGATTAAACTGGAACAATCCAATACCAGTTAATCCATAAAGATGGAAACATAATTTCATCATATGCAAAAGTGTGAAGAATATTTTATTTATTCTTTAATTACAACATATTTGACTACAATTTGCTTAGTATTTAAAATATTATGAACAAAAACAAATCAAAGCCAATCGTCTCTTGTTCAAGTCTTATATGGATGGAAAAAAGTAGGCATCAGGAAAGTTTTGCCCCCTTGAAAGAATGCACAAATGCAGGGTAACTTCAATTAGTCTGGAATTAATGTAGGTAACTTTTCAATACCAAGGATCTCATCCAAAAAAATAAATATCAAGGACAGAAGGCATTAATTATACAGAAAAGCAACATTAATCCCTAAAATAATGCAACAGTTCTGTGAGACAAGTTCCAAGTTAGCATTGCAATGGTTATAAGTAGACAAGCTAGTTTTGGTTTCCAACTCATTTGAAGATTTAAAAAAGGAGCTCAAACAATTTTATAAGAAATACAAGTAATTGGGAATTTCCCAAACACAAAGCTGTCCATTAAACTGTTAAGTATCAGTACCGACTCTGATTTTATATGAAAATATTAAATTCACCTCCCCGATTTTCATCAATATAAAATTCATGCATACAAGTTTGTTGCATTCACAAAACCAATTGAATCTATTTGTCAATTAAACCAATTGGCCACATAATAGTACAATACTATTGCAAAGCTTACGACGATGAAGATTTGTGCATGTTTGGTTCAACTTAGTTGAGAAAGTAACCCTTTTTTGTTTTTGCAGCTCCCTGAGAAGACTGTAGAAAAATAATAATTCCAAAAATAATTTGCTCTCAATGAGCTAATATATATCATATTCTTATAACCCAGTTCTGTGCTGAATAAAGAGGAACGAAATAGGGATAGAAATAAAAAGACAATTGAGGTGGAAAAGATGTGTTTCACTTATTAAAATTAAAATATTACTAAAAGAGCATTTGAAAGGAATACAATAATTATATTTAAGCAAACTCAAAAATGCGTTATCTTTCGTTAAATAAGAAGCAAATGATCTCACCAGCTTGGCCCTTCAAAGCAAGAGCAGAGGAGCGTCCTCTTTTATATGATCTCAGACTCAAAATGCTTAAAGCAAGGAGGGAACCACCTAAAATCACGCCAAACCTTATGGCTGCAAGATTGCCTGTTACCATAAAGGAAAGGAAGCCACCAAGAGAAAGCAGCAAACCTACAAAGAATATGAATACGACAAACATATTAAAAAAAGTACAGAGGGGAAAGCTGACGATAAATATCCCCAGTCAATATAATAGAAGTCATATAATAATAAGATCTTTTGGGTGATAGTGGGTATCGTGTCTGGGACCTGGAAGCCTAGAGTGGTATTTAGACTGATATTGAGGCCCGAGGCCCATAAGCAAGGCCGTTAAATCAGTCCAAGATCTAAAAAGATTCCGGCATCAGTCCCTGTGTGAAGAATGGATAATATGTGTGTGGTTTTATCACAGGATAATGCCCGATAACACCAGTCATCATCGGCAGGCATACAACTCCTAGCAAAGGCTAATTCATATCAGCTGTCAATTCCAAGTGAACGTGGCCGAGCCATTTAAAATATATGAGCAGTGTGATATTGGGTAAGAATTCAGTTATAAAAACTTAACAAATTTGAACTTGATAAATGGAAATCTTGCTTCACCATACACTAGTACAATGATAAAAAGCACCTTCTATTGTAACAGCTTCACAACTACCATTCACCTCTCTCGTAAAAAGTGTTTGTCCTAAACAAGATTTTCCATAATATGTACTTCCTCTTCCTCATTTACTCCCGTCAAGTTTAATATATGCTAACTTGAGTATGGGAGTGCTTCACCTTCTTTTGCAAGTCCCCTATGAAAACAATCCTAGAATTTGAGCTAGGACCTAACCTACTTACCACACAAATTCAACTCGTACAAAAAACATTGCCTGAGCTTTATAAGCATACTTAAATGAGCTGACGGCTACACATTACAACATTTCCCTCCAGTTTTTTGATCAGCGTAATCCTGTTCAAGACATTGGCACAATTGAGACAGACTACCCGTGTGACCACTATTAAGACGTATTGGTATTTCCAAGAAAACAAATCCATATCCAGGAATCAACACCTCTCTCAAATACCTCCCGCATTATATTAGGAAAGAGACTCTAGCACTAATCACACACAATTCCAAGCACATAATTTTTCATACCATACGGCAGGCCAACATAGAAGTCTCTCAGTCCAGACAACTTCTGGATATCATCTGATGGCGCGGTGAACGTCTCCACGATGTCCTTCACCTCCGGCGAACTCTCTGTCGCCGCGGACAAATATTCCTTTCCTTCGTCGGTGATCTCCTTCGCGGCGGTGCTCAGCTCGTCCTTGGTCTTAACAGCCAGCACCTTCAGCTGCTCCGTGGTGTCTTTCAGAATGACACCGGCCTTCTTCGAGTACAACTCGTAAGCCTCCTGAGATACGCCCTGAAACTTCTCCGCCTGCTCCCTGAAAGTGTCCAGCGCCTGCTTCCACGCCTCCTGCGACTCCTCAGACCCTGAACGGGCTTCACGCTCCTTCTCCACTTCGATCTCCCCGTGTTCCTACACAGTTCCCCAATCCAAATCACAAATCCACATACACTTCCGCTGTAACTAACCAACGAAGTAATCGACAAACTAATTCGCTTTTCTGTCTTACCGAATCTTGGTGAGAGGCGGTGAAAGCGATGGTTAACGGTTTCCGGCGGTGAAGGGTGAGGAAGGAGGCGGCAAGGGCGTTAGGTGGAGCGGCGTTAAGAGCGCGGGGTTTGAGTAAGGGGTTGAAGTTGGGAATACAGGGAAACCTGTTGAATGGGAGAGAAAAATTGGAATGGGCGAGCTTAGGGTTTAACACCGAAACTGAATCCATTGTGAAAGTCATGGTCAATGGAAGGCTAAGAGACGGAGAGGGAGAGATGGTGGAACTGGAGAGAAGCGAAGGTTACGAGGGAGAGAAAGGTGTGAAGAAAGCAATGAGATTTATAGTAATGGCAATGGAAAATGAGATTGGAGCGAAGGTGTTTGTGAAATGTCCTAAACCACCCACAACGCAAGACGCGAAGGAGGGAATAGTTGATTCGTGACTCCTGAGAAGGTGACACCTGTATTCAAGTATTCATCATAACTTATATTTCCGTTGGAATCTCCCAAGTCCAAGCAAATGTTCCACTGTCTCTTCCTACTTGCCTTCTTAATTCCCCTTTCCATATTTTTACTTCAAAAGGTATAAATAAATTATTTAACCTACTTTTTTAAATATATTATTAATTTATCATTAGAATATGGAAAACTATATTTAAGATGTAAAATCAAGCGTGCTACACGTTTTGTTTACTTCTTAATTAACAAATTTCTGCTTTAGTTTTTTCTTTTTCTTAGCAAACTAATAATGGTGATAATAGAATTGTGTCAAAAAAGTGCATTACTAAAGTTTTTTTGTATTTTATGAATTTAAATGTATTTAATTTTTTTAAATGAATCAAAATTATTATTGCCTCTAAATATCTTATCATACTTAATATTAGTTAAAGGAATTAAATATTAATGGATACTATTCCAATAACAATTTGAGTATCGCGCTACTTGTCTTGAGGAAGAAAAATACAAACATAAATGTGAATACAATAAAATATATACAATAATGATGATTAATGTATAAAATTTATTGAGTTTAATTGATATTATTTTAATCATAATCCAAAAATATATGTCCATTAGTATTTGTTTTCTAATTTTCTTTTGTCGGCATCTTTTCTAATAATCATGTAAAACTATGTTTACAAAATGATATACATTTAATTTTTTAATATAGATTTTAAATTTTGAGTATGAAAAGATGTTTTATCATATTTATTTTTGAGAAAGTGGCACAAACGATGATAAAATCATATATATTATGATTTCCAATTAATTGATCATATAATTTTAAAAATAATCATATAAAATATCTTCTATGCTGATAGTGAACTCACGCTGTTATGGGCTTGAAAACACGTTTGCAAACACAGCGCCATTAAAGGGATTAACATAAACCCGAACTTTCACTTTTTATGATAAGAATATTTTTTATTATTGAGACACTTAAACTTCTTTTTTTATTCAAAAATATTGAAGTATTGTTTACCTTGATAATTTCTGTTACTAACATTTTCTTTTTTATATTCTAACTTTCCTTAACATAATCTTTAAAAAGTCACACGTTACATAAAATATTTTATATTTGTTTTTATATATAAGAGGTGTAATTTTTTTCCCACTTGGTTGATCCATATTTAATCACCAATTGCACTTGAAGTGTAAGCAGTCTCTGGTGCAAGAAAGGGATAGGATTCTAGTAAAACCCTTGTTTATTACACACTCTGCCTTTTGCTTCACAACAAAACCAAAGAACCAATGCCCAAATCAAAAAGCAAATTCAAGTTTTTTATATGAAAATAACAAGAATAATGAAAACCAACAATAAATTGTTTAGGCTGATATGAAATATGTCATCAGAGTTTGATTCAAATTAATAAATTTGATAATAAATTTTGATAAATGTAATCATCTCAATTTTTTAATACCTTAACTGTTATTTTAGAATGAAAAACATGAATTAGTTTACTTAGCAACTTTAAATTTGTTAATAATTTATATTTGAAAAAATAAATTAAGGTATTAGTTAAAGTATGTCCACGTGAGGATATTTTGATACCAAAAAAAAAGTAATGAAGAGATTATATGAAGGAAGATTTATAAATAGAAAATGGGAACAAACCTAAAATAAGAGAAATAGAAGTTATTATCAAAAGTTTTACCAAATACTTTTGTTTCGGGTGTAGGGACCAAGAGCCTACCAAAGAACCTCTTCAAACTTATTTCACTTCTCATTACAGCGATAACTTCTTCTCCAAGAAAATGCACTCCTCTGCTCGATCTACTGGGATGACGATCGGGGTACCTGTCTATAGGGCTCCGATGCTTAAGTCAGTAATGAACCGATCGGTGTATCAATATAACTACTGTAATAAATGCGAATTAAAGATCCTTACCAACCTACCTTTGGGCCCTATTTATAGTTTTTGGTGTGGGCTTGTAATTAGGGGTCCTTAATCACGGCCCAATGATCCTTTAATCAAGATTATTGAATCGTTTAACGTTAATTAACCCGATTGACTGGTTGTTCGACCGTGCGACCGATGGCCGCTTGACTGGCTTAGTTATGCCCTGTTTTTAACAAGTGAACGATTCGTGTATGGCTGATCGACCGACGGACGCATGTAAAGGATTACGTGAGTCTAAAGAGATGGATCCACCGATGGTTGATCCACCGATTGTCATTTGTTATGTTTAGGTGCTGCTCGTGCTTGTCCGATCGACCGATGTGCTATTAGGGATCAGTATCACTCGTTTAGGTGTTACCGATGGACCGATGGGCCTGAACGTGGTTGGCTTGTGACTTGTTTGTATAACCGTTTGACCGATGGTCCTACAGTTTATTTACCAGGCCGTTCGACCGATAGTCTTTTAACGATGCTATGTGGTTAGTTTGTAGAGCCGATTGACCGATGGTCCTACGCAATTTATTTACCAGGTCGTTCGACCGATAGTCTTTTATGTACGAGTTTTTCTAACCTTGGCCGATGGGACATACAGTACACAAGCCCCCCCAGCCTCGAGCGATGGAAGTGAAGCGAGGAGGTTTACCAGGACCGTCGTGCCGACTGACCGCCGGCATCTCTCAACGGTTATCTTGCATCGTAGATCGTGCCTGACAGTTACGATTTGAAGCGTCGCGAAGTATGGGCCGTTGATCTGCGCGTGATCGTATGGTTCTGAGGCTGCCACGTGTCACTGGGTCCTCCTATAAATAGGTCTGTGTGGCTGTCGTTATTTTCACGTTTTCCTCTCTCTTTCTAGCCGAGCCACCGATCGATTTCTTCTATTTGCAGGTAAAAAATGTCCTCAAGTGCATCGAGTTCAGATGGTTTGTCGGGCGGGACGGTCAGGGTGTCCGGGGGCGGCGGGTCGATCTCCGCCTTGTTCAGCTCTTCTGATTCGGGGACTTTACTCGGGGGAGCATCGAGCTCAACAGATTCTCCCATCCTCCTCAACGGCAGCCCGGAAGCCGAGCAACCGGTCGCCGAGCAACTGGCGGATCAGGTTGTTCCTCCGTCAGATCCAATGTGCGCCGACCCAGATACATCTGAACGCCTGGGCGTCGATGCAGGCGTTCGACGTTTTATACCGAGCGGCCGGTCTGACAGCGACCATGCCTTTGTTTCTGCATTTCTACAAGACCCGGCCGACGGCTTCGAAAGGCTGGGTCTCTTTTCTCGAGGCGAACAAGAGCTTGTTTACCCTTTACCTCGCTTCCTACAAAGGTTTCAAGACCGGCTTTTTTAAGGTCGCGATTCCTGATCGAGGAAGGAAGTACATTTTCGATGAGGGGGTCGACCGAAGTTCCCCCTATACTGGACGTCTTTTCCTCCTCCTACCGATCCTTGGGCTGAAGACCGCTTGACTCCTACCGAGCGGGCCGACCTGGCCGTCCTCAAGACCCTGCCCGACAAGATCCTCCCGTGGCCGCTGATCCAATGCCTCCGCTCCTCGGATTTGCCGAGGGCGGTTTATGGTTAGTTGTTCTGATCTTTCTGATCGTCGTGTTAGTCGCAATTAACTTACATGTTTTATTTTCGCTTCGCAGATATCATGGCCCGAACGACCGTCTCCAACGCTGAGTTCTTGGCTCGCGCTAAGACTCGACGAAGGGAAGAGGATACTGCTGAGGAGGTCGCGCCCCTCCAGAGCGTCCCCGCTGCCCTTTCGACCGATCGCACACCTGCCAACACCGCTCCGACCGGTGCCTCGGGTGTCGTAACAAGACCCCGTTTTGTCGTGAAGCCTCCCGGCTCCCGTGCTACTGGTGTTGCGGCAGAGAAAGCGAAGAAGTCTAGGCGAGACGACTCTTCCACCGGCCGGTCGTCTAAGAAAAGCAAGAAGGGCGAGGCTTCCGGGTCGCTGGCCAATGCTCTCCTCGGCAGCGACGTTCGACTCGGCGAGGAGGTCTCCTTCCAATTGGGACCTCGCGTGTCGAACATGCTCAAGGATGTGTCTGAAGAGGAGGCCCTTCGGGCAGCCGGGGAACTGACCCTTAGGCTTGCTGCAATATACACCAAGTTTCCTCGCCCCGACCGAAGCAGGATGGAGAGCTTGGAGAAGGAGCTCGCAGCGGCGAAGATGGAGCTTCGTGAAGTGAAGGCCTCGGCATCGGACCTGAAGACTCATTTCGACCGGCTGAACGACATAAAGGTCGAACATGCCAAGTGGACCGGTCTACTGAAGGCTGCCGATGATCGGGCGAAAGAGGAGCAGACAAAGGCGAAGGAGGCTATTGAGGAACTTCGCAAGCTACAACGACACTTCGACGACTTGACGTTGGAGCACCTGGCCGCTGCCGGATCGGCCACCAATTGGCAAAAGAAGGCCAAGGAGTACCAAGCAGAGCTACGAGTGGCCGATGAGCAAGTTTTTGCTCAATATGAAGCGGGCTTTCAGAGTGCCGTTGATCAGGCCGCCTTCTACTACAACTGCTCCCCCGACCGGTTCGATGTGCACTTGGGGGTGGTAGATGGGAAGCTCGAGAAAGTCTTCGAGCGGTTGGACGAGGTGAATGATACTCCCGCAGAGAGTTAAATTTTAATGATTGTATATTTTGACATAACCGATCGCGTCCGATCGGCCGCGTGGTCGATCGCATTCGATCGGTTATTAGGCCATTTTTTGACAAACAATTATATGTAAATATTAGGCGCCTTCTCCTTATTTTGTTTGTTCGCTTTTCTTTCGATCGACTTTTCTCTTGTTTATTGTTTCGCACTACCGATCGGCCATTTTTCTTTTATCGTTCCTCGCTGGCGGTCGGCCATTTTTTTTTTTGTTTAACGTGTAAGTTATTTTCATTAATTAGCTGCGCCTGGTATCGAACTAGTCGGACGATCGGCACGAAATTTTCAAGTTTCTTGCAATGTTCTCTTGATTATTTGACCCGAACGATTGACCTTTGCACGTTCAATTTTAATTGTTTAGATCGTAAGTGTAGTACCTTGATCGGCTTGGACAGCCTGTGTCACTTATGTACCAGTGGGGTTAATCAGATCACTTGGATCAGCGCTGACCGAGCGGGACTTCCTCTTGAAAGTCCACGCCTTGACCGGTCAGGCTTTGTTCGGATCCCGTAGGGAGCCCAGTCGGTCCGTCTGTTAAATGAAGTTACATGAAGCGCTTATTTTATTCACAATGTCAACTATAGTAAATTTTTATGTGCGACGCGTTCCATGTGTTCGGTATTTCTTTGCCACTCAGGTATTCTAGCCGATAGGCTCCGTTCTGCAGGCTTTTGGTTACGCGGAACGGACCCTCCCAATTTGGCGCTAGCTTTCCTTGTGCTAATTTTTTGCGCGCTGCGTTGGTCTTCCTCCACACCAAGTCTCCTCGGATGAAGCTCCTTGGTTTAACTTTCGCGTTATACCTCATTGCCACCATCCTCTTGCACGCTTCAGCTCGCATGGCCGCTCTCTCTATGCGCTCGGTCGTCCAGTCCAACTCCTCGCGCAGGCGTCCACAGTTTACGTCGAGATTCTGCATGTCTCGCCGAAGAGTTGGCTCTCCTACTTCAATTGGCAGCATAGCATCTGTTCCATACGTCAGATTGAAAGGTGATTCTCCCGTTGTCCCGTGCGGGGTGCACCGATATGCCCAAAGGATCTACGGGAGCTCGTCTACCCACGCTCCTTTGGCTTCTCCCAACCTTTTCTTCAACTCCGCCACTATGATATTGTTCATGGCTTCAGCCTGTCCATTGTTTGGGGGATGCTCGACCGAGCTGGTCACGTGGCGTATCCCCACTTGCTTATAAAAGTCCTTCAGCTTCTTGTCGATAAACTGGCGGCCGTTATCGGTGATAATCGTGTGGGGAAGGCCGAAGCGACAAATGATATTTCACCAGACGAAGGAATGGACCTGCCGAGCGGTTATGTTGGCTAGGGCCTCTGCTTCGACCCATTTGGTGAAATAGTCCACTGCGACAAGTATGAACTTCTTTTGCGCTCGGTCGACCGGGAAGGGTCCGACGATGTCCATACCCCACTATGCGAAAGGCCAAGGGGCTGTCAGGCTATGTAGCTCGTTCGGAGCTTTCTTGACATCGTTTCCATGGGCTTGGCAACCTTCACACTTGTGTATCATGACTTCGCAGTCTTGCTCCATGGTCGGCCAATAATAACCCACCCAGAGTATCCTCGCTTTAATCGTTCTCCGACCGGTGTGCATACCACAAATGCCATTGTGGACTTCATTCATAATATATTCGGCTTCCTCTCCCGATAGGCATTTGAGGAGCGGTAGTGTAAAGCCCCTCTTATAGAGGTCTTCTCCGATCACCACGAACCGGAGTGCTCGTCGTCTCTCTACCGGTTTCACTTCTCCCGCGTCGCACCTTCTTAGGAGTTCTCGGACCTCCCCCATCCAATCTACCGACCGATCTGCCGCCGCGCATTCTCCCGCTGAGGGTCTCATCAGGGTTTGCCTGATGATTGTCTTCAACTGACCCTTCTTTTTTCCTTCCGCCAGCTTAGATAGCCTATCGGCTCTGGTATTTTCCGCTCGGGGAATGTAGTGGATGGTAATTTCTTCGAACTCCTTCATGGCTTCGACCACCTTGTGATAATACTGAAGCAGCAGGTCGTCCCTAACCTGGTATTCCCCTTGTACCTGCCCGACAACGAGCTTCGAATCGGTGTTGCACTTTAATCTTGTCGCTCCCAGGTCTTTTGCCAGCCTTAGCCCGGCAATCAGCGCTTCGTATTCTACTTGGTTGTTCGAGGCTTTAAACTTGAACTGCAAGGAGTGCTCAACCGTGAAACCGCTCGGTCCTTCAATGACGATTCCTGCTCCAGCATTGCGTTTGTCCGACGACCCGTCAACGAAGAGAACCCACACTTGCTCCGAAGAGGAGATCGGTCCGTGAAGCTCGGCTGCAAAGTCTGCTAAATGTTGTCCTTTGACCGATCCTCTAGGTTTGTATTTCAATCCGAACTCGGATAACTCGACTGACCAGACGATCATTCTTCCGGCCAAGTCGGGCTTCCAGAGTATCTTGGCTATGGGATGATCGGTACGGACGATAACCTGGTGACTCTGGAAGTATTGGCGCAGTCGGCGCGCGGCTGTCAATAGCGCCAAGGCTATCTTCTCAATTAACTGATACCTCGTTTCCGCACTTTGCAACACACGATTGATGAAGTACACCGGTCGTTGCTCTGGACTTTCCTGTACCAAGGTCGCGCTGATCGTGTCGTCCGACACTGACAAGTATAACTGCAAAGGCAAGCCCTCTATCGGTCGGCTCATGATAGGGGGACGGCTGATCATCTCCTTTATCTGCTGAAACGCTGTCTCGCATTGATCATCCCACTTATTCGCGGTCTGCTTCTTCATGATCTTTAAAATCGGCCGGACCTTCTTTGTGAGTTTGGGCAAGAACCGTGCGAGAGAGGTCAATCGTCCGACCAATCGCTGGATTTCCTTCAGATTCCTGGGACTCCTCATTTCGGTGATGGCGGCCACTTGTCGGGATTGGCCTCGATGCCCCGGGCGGTCAGCATGAATCCTAGAAATTTTCTGGCCGGCACCCCGAAGACACACTTCTCCGGGTTGAGACGCATGTTGTACTTGCGCACTTGGTGAAAGACCTCCTTGAGGTCACGCGCGTGGTCCAAGGCCGTTTGCGACTTCATGACCATGTCGTCCACGTACACCTCCACGGACCGACCGATCTGCCCCCTGAATACCCGATCCATCAGCCTCTGATAGGTGGCCCCTGCGTTCTTCAGGCCGAACGGCATGACCTCGTAGCAGAAATTTGGCCGATCTGTGATGAACGCCCTTTTGGATTTATCTGGACCATACATAGGGATTTGATTGTACCCTGAGTATGCATCCAGAAAGCTCAGGAAGTTGTGCCCCGAAGCTCCATCCACCAGCCGGTCGATGTTGGGTAGAGGGTATGCGTCTTTCGGGCAAGCCTTGTTAAGGTCAGTGAAGTCTGTACACATCCTTCACTTTCCGCTTGTCTTCTTCACCATGACTACGTTAGCCAGCCACGTAGTATACTTGATTTCTTTGATGAAATCAGCCCCCTCCAGCTTCCTCACCTCCTCCTCGACCGCTCTCCTTCGCTCCTCTCCCATTTTCCTTTTCTTCTAAGCAACCGAGCGGGCTTCCCGAAAGACGGCCAACTTGTGAGACATGACGTTTGGATGGACGCCTGGCATGTCGGCGGTCGACCATGCGAACAGATCTTTGTTTTCTAGAATCACCGCCCTTAGGAGCTCTTCTTCTTCCGGTTTAAGGGCTCCCCCAATCTTCGTGATTTGTCCCGGGTGCTTCCCGATCGGGATCTCCTTCGTTTCTCCTTCAGGCTGAATCTGATCCTCCGTGTTCGTTCGGGGGTCTAAGTCTGTCATGGCTACCTCCGAACGGTGCTGCTTTCGGGGACGGCTATAAGGAGCGATCTTCAAACCTGCGGTGTAGCACTGTCTGGCGATTTGTTGATCTGCATGCACGGTGCATATTGTCCCCTTATCCGATGGGAACTTCATAGCTAAGTGTAGAGTGGAGACGATCGCTCCGAAGGCGTTTAGACAAGGTCTTCTTAGCAACACATTGTAGGAGGTGTTAGCTTCAACCAAAAGGAATCTAACCCTTACCTCTCGGCCGTCCTTTCGCGAGCCGATCCTGGTACGAAGATCTAGGTAGCCCCTCGTTCCACTCGCTCGCCCGAGAATCCGACGATCTGCTCGTTATAGGAGACGATCAGGTCCTCGGAGAGGTTCATCTTCTGGAAAGTCTTCCAGTATAAGATGTTGACGGAGCTTCCCTGGTCTACTAGCACCTTCCCGATCCCGTATTCGGCCACCTCGATTGAGATGACCATCGGGTCATCATGATCAAGGTCGAGTGCCTTGAAGTCCTCGTCGGTAAACGTGATGGGGGGCATCGACCGGACCTTCTTCTCCACCAGGTGAACCGATTTTAGTGCTCGAACATGTCTCTTCCGAGCAACTAAGCTCGGTCCTCCTCCAGCGAAACCTCTGGAGATAGTATTGATATAACCCCTCAAGGGTTTATCCTGGCTCCGACTGCGGCTCCTCCTTGGGCTTCGATGTGTCCGTGACGATCCTCTCCTTCGTCTCTCGGGCTCCGGCTCTCTCCGCTTCTCCCACCGGGCGGGGGGGCTCTTCGTGCGGGACTTCTATTCCACACCGGACGTCGCGAAGGGCGATCCTGCCAAACATACTTCTTCAAATGCCTCTGTCGGATGAGCTCCTCGATCTTGTCACGGAGCGTGTGGCACTCTTCGGTGGTGTGACCGATCGTCCGATGGTACTGGCAGTGCTTGCTCCCATCGGCATCGGGAGGTGGGGGCTTCTTCCTGGCCACGGGAAGTGAGTCGGCATTAAAGGCTTCTTGCAGAATCTTAGCCCGAGGGATGACCAAGGGAGTATACGTTGTGAACCTAGGGGTGGTCTTCGGGACTGCAGCATCCTCCTTCTCCCTCTTCTTCACCCGGAATTCTTGCATATCCTCCATCTGTATAAACTTGGCCGCTCGTTCCCTCATCTCCTCCATCGTCTTCGGTTTCTTGCGGCTTATCTTGTCCGCAAAGACTCCCGGCTGGAGCCCATACAAGAAGTGATGCCGAGCGATCTCGTCGCTGAGATCCTTTATCTTGACCGACATCCGATTGTACCGATCAAGATAACTCCTCAGTGATTCCCCATCTTCCTGCCGGATGTTCACTAGGTTGTCGACCGTCAAAATGGCCGGCCTCAGGGGTGCGAACTGCGTGCTAAACCTTGCCTTCAGAGTGGCAAAAGAATCAATATTGCCGGACGGCAGCTCGGAAAACCATTCCAACACCTCCCCCGTGAGAGAAGTCGAGAAAACACGGCACCAGATGGGGTCACTAACTGCGTGGAACATCATCTGGTGCATGAAGACCCGCATGTGATTGTCGGGATTCGTCGTGCCGTCGTACTTGTCGAATGTCGGCATTTTCCACTTCTCCGGTAACGGCGTCTCCAGAATGTACGGGGTGAAGGGGGTGAATCCCGACGCAGGGATCGGTTGACGTGACGGGCGGCCTCCATCATTTGCTCCCGAGCTTTAAGCCATCGCGTGCGACAGACTTCCCCTCGACGCCTGCGTCTTCTCAACCCGAGCAGGCTGTGATTGCTCCTGTCCTGTTGGTGGAGGGCGACTCTCCACTCGTTCGGCATCTCGATGCTGCTGCACCCGACTTAGTCTGAGCGGGTCGGGTACGGTAGGCGTCGACGGGATTCCTTCTTCCTTTCGCCTTAGGGCAGCGTTCTCCTCCCGCAAGATCTGCATCTGCACTTCATAGTTCCTTTGCATCTCATCCATCCTCTTCTGCATCGCCCTTATCATCTCCCTAGTGTCTGCTTGATCATCTGCCACTCTTCCTCCGTCCATGTTGCTATTTCGGTTTCTTGTGGTCACCATAAGGGTATATTGTCTTAAAGAAGACTGCTCGGCCCCACGGTGGGCGCCAAAATGTTTCGGGTGTAGGGATCAAGAGCCTACCAAAGAACCTCTTCAAACTTACTCCACTTCTCACTACAGCAATAACTTCTTCTCCAAGAAAATGCACTGCTCTGCTCGATCTGCTGGGATGACGATCGGGGTACCTGTCTATAGGGCTCTGATGCTTAAGTCAGTAATGAACCGATCGGTGTATCAATATAACTACTGTAATAAATGCGAATTAAAGATCCTTACCAACCTACCTTTGGGCCCTATTTATAGTTTTTGGTGTGGGCCCGTAATTAGGGGTCCTTAATCACGACCCAATGATCCTTTAATCAAGATTACTGAATCGTTTAACGTTAATTAACCCGATTGACTGGTTGTTCGACCGTGCGACCGATGGCCGCTTGACTAGCATAGTTATGCCCTGTTTTTAACAAGTGAACGATTTGTGTATGGCTGATCGACCGACGGACGCATGTAAAGGATTACGTGAGTCTAAAGAGATGGATCCACCGATGGTTGAGCGACCGATGGTTGATCCACGGATTGTCATTTGTTATGTTTAGGTGCTGCTCGTGCTTGTCCGATCGACTGATGTGCTATTGGGGATCAATATCACTCGTTTAGGTGTTACCGATGGACCGATGGGCCTGAACGTGGTTGGCTTGTGACTTGTTTGTATAACCGTTTGACCGATGGTCCTACAGTTTATTTACCAGGCCGTTCGACCGATAGTCTTTTAACGATGCTATGTGGTTAGTTTGTAGAGCCGATTGACCGATGGTCCTACGCAGTTTATTTACCAGGCCGTTCGACTGATAGTCTTCTATGTACGAGTTTTTCTAACCTTGGCCGATGGGACATACAGTACAACTTTCAATCAGGTAGTGTTTATTAAGGAGAAAAAAGATTCTTGAGAAAGGAGATGGAAAGAAGAATCATCCCCATGACAATTTTGATTGACTCGATTCTTGGTCTTTAAGCCTTGTAGTGTCAGAAAACCAACTTAATTTTCTAATATTAGAAAGATCGAATGATTATGATTGCTTTCTATAGATATTTTTATTTATATTCATTTTTATATATAGATGGATTTTGAGATGAAATGTCAAAATTTATAATAATAATAATACGTGATCTTATTTGGACGTTGTTTATAAAAAGAACTCATGTATCTAAAGAATTTAAAATTCTTCGTATTAAAATGTTTTGTTTAGACAAAATAATTTTAAAAAAAATGAAATTTAAAAAATTTGTTAAGTCGAAGGTTGAGAAAGGTTGATAAAGACTGAAGGTTGGGACGAGTTTGTCAAGCTGAAGGTCAGGACGAGTTTGCCTGATTTAAAGGTAGAGATGAGTAAACTCATGTTCAAGGTTTAGATGAGTCGTCACGAACCCAGGGTTAAGGTAAGTCAACCCAGGTTAAAAGTCGAGACGAGTTGGATAGAATGAAGTCAAGACAAGTTGACACAGGCTGAAGGTCATGATGAATCAACACAGGTAAAAGGTTGAGTCGAGTTGGTCTAATCGAAGATAGAGCCAAGTTAACTTGGGCTATTCGAGACGAGTTCATTGGGCCAAAGGTTGGGATGAGTCCATTAGGCACAAAGGTTAAGCTGATTTGGCTTGGGCTGAAGGTTGAAACGAATTAGCCCAGAATTGAAGGTCGAGACAAGTTGATCTGAGAGTAAAGGTTGAAATAAGTAGATACATGGTCGGAGGTCTAGATGAGTCGATCTAGGATAAAAGTGGAGTTGAGTCAGCTTTAACTAAATGTCAAGACGAGTTGGTTTAATAAAAAATAACATCAATCAAGATTGACTACAAAAGATGGTCAATATTAATATTTCTTATTTTTTAACAAAAAGGAAGGAAAATAATAATGAGAATCAAGATTCAATGTAATTGATCAACCTCTCTTAGAATTTTGTTTTTGTATAGAATGAAATTAATAAATTACTTCCATTTAATATATTTATTTTTGTTGATGCAAAAAATTAATAAAATGTCATATTAAAAATTGCATCTTTAATGAGAAAAAAATGCAAACCAAATTACTTTCCTTTTTAAAAGAATACAAAGGAAAAAAATTGAACACACAAAAGAGGACACATTTAGATAGTTTACAATGAGACTGTTTAGAGCACATCAAAATAAATTAATCCAACCAATGTCATTGTTCCTACACCCTTATAATTACTATTTTCACTCAATACTAATACAAAAACATTAATTTTTTTTTACCATTTGTACCACACCATCACTTTCATTATCATTGTCGTTGTTGCAACAACCACTACTTACATCATGGTCCCTCCCTTTACATAGAAAGAAGAAGAGAAGAAAAACACTAGCATTGTGTTCGCATGAAAAGATTAATAAAATTAAATGATTTGCAAGGACAAATTATGAACGTTATTCGTGTTTGGATAAAAGGATGTGAGCATATTTGCGAGTGAATATCCAAAACTCATCTCTTGGAAAACGCAAAGATTTACAAGAATACATAATAACTATACCATTATAACCTTATCACGAGACATTGTTATTCACTTGCATTTGCTTTATTTTGCTTTCGTTGATGTGGTGGTGGTAGTCCTCGACCTTTGTAACCTTTGTAGGTGAGTAATGAAAGTTGTGTGAGTTAGAGAGTTGTGTGATTGTGTGATTATGGGAGTCATGTTGGTTCATGATATGGGCAATGTGGGTGGGTTCTGAGTGCTTATTTTTAATAAATGATGGATGTTGCAAGTTGAATGTTGGAGTTGTGTTGGAGGTTGGTCGAGATGTTTGTTTGGTGCATGATTGACTGTCTATGCTCTTTGTTGTATGGTTCATTTTATGGTGGATCTAATTTGGCCAAATTGGTGGTGTAGGTGGTAGATTTTGCTAAGGGGTTATCATGTTGCTTGTGGTATGGTTGTTTTTGCTACAAGTAGATCTAAATGAAGCTTCCTATTTGTATTTGTCTTCAAGAGGTAAGTTAGTAAACTTCATATTAGTTTTATCATCAAGGGTAATTTAGTAAACTTTTTATCCTATCTATTTTAACTTTTTATTTTATCAATCACATTTCAAATTATTCACAAACTTTCACAAAATTCACCCCAAATCCACTTACTTTAATCTCCAAATCCATTAAAAACAAACAAACAAACAACCACTCAAATTCATTCAAATTCATCTTCACACTCTCCCCTAAATTCATCTTTTTAAAGGAAACCCAAGAGAAAGAAAAAGAAAGAGAACACAAAACAAAAACACCTTGTTCCAAAAGCTACTTTTGAAATACATTTCACTACGAGAAAATATATCATTAACAATCAATTTTAGTGACCAAAAGTTATTAGTTACTATGGTGACCAATTTAAATACCAATATACAAAATAAAAAAAGTATTCATTACTAAAAAACTATTTGGTCTCTAAATTAGTTTCTAAATTTTAGCTACCAAAGAAAGTTAGTCACTAAATATTAGCTACCAAGGTTTTTGCTACCCAAGGAATTGTTTTCTAAAATAATTTATAATTAATTATTAATCAATTTAGCGATTGATTATGATTTTTGTTTCATAACAGTGACTATTTTAGTAGACAATAATTTTTTCTATATAAATTAGTGTCTAAATTTATTATTATAGTGTTTAACAACTTTTGTTTGTTAAAATTAATTATTAATAAAACATTTTCTTGTAATATTTTAATATATTTTAGAAAATTTTTTCAACAATGCATTTTATGTGAAGTGTTATAAGAGGGAAAAAATTATTTTGACACCATTTTTAGTTTTGACTTCCATTTAACACCAAATTTAATAATAAAATATTATATTAATGTTTTATAAAAAAAATAAATATAAATAAAATAAAAAAATTTTTGAAGCGTTAAATGGAAGTAAGAGGAAGTTGGTAGTGGCAAAAATACCACTGCCCTTCTCCCAAAAGACATTATATACATTTCGAAAAAATTGTTCTAAAAATTTTAATTTTAAAATTTTGTTCCAAAAAACATTCAATTCTTGAAAACTTGTTGCGTAAAATTTTAGAAACATATAATCTGAAAATTACAATTATGAAAGGTAAAATAGTCATTTTGAATATTTATGTGTTCGTGCAAAGAAATTGTAGGGGTGGAGAGGTAAAAAGCCTCCAACCAATTAGAGTTTTGTGCATCATCTAGATAAGGTGTTTCTTTTGGCACTCCCATAACTTCCATGTACATTGCCATAAAATTTCAAATACCTCAATTACCCTTCTTCAATTATAAAGCTAAGGGAGTAGATACAGCCTTCTCTAGGAACAATTTGATATTTTACTCACTTTGTAAGGTGGACAACGAAAATACTGGGGTGTAAAAAGCACCACTTAATAAGTCTCCATGCCCCGCTAATTTTTAATAAAATATAACATTTGCCGCAACATACTTGTTGATTGAGCTCTCATTTGCAACCATATTTTTGTTTATACTTATTATTGTTCTCTTTCTTTTTATCATATCACGTAGCTTATAAATTTATCATTTTCATTCCTTTTCTAACTATATATTAAATGTTAATATACTTTTTTTTTAATGTGCATGAATCATTAAAAATTCTTATCACATCACATTACTCTATTAATATAGGGAGAATAAGTGAAAGTGTTCATTAAATTCTTGTTGACAGTGGTGGTATATGTGTTTAAGACAAGTGTTTGTTTGAACCCTTTGGAGTGTTGTGATATTAGTTTTTTCTCCAGGATTTAGATACTCAAATAGGGTAATTCAAAATATATTTTTCAACTTTCTCTTGTTAATAAGTGTACACTTTAAAAAATAAAGGATAAAATATGTTTTTGTCCCTTAACTTTCTTAAGTGTGAGTGAATCTTGAAATTAGTCCATTTCGAAATTTTAGATCAATTTAGTTATTCATTAATCAAAATACTTGAATTTAGTCATTTTAATCAAATTTTGTTAAATTTATTTAATATTTCAAGCGTGTTTCATAATAGTATTTGACTTAACATTAAAACAAAAATGTGTCAAACAATACAAAATACAATTCTAAAATATGTACTATACATTAAATAAACCTAACAAAATTTGATTAAAAGGACAAAATTTACGTATTTCGAAAAATAAATGATTAAATTGGTCCAAAATTTTGAAATAAAATAATTTTAAATTTTACTGAAAATTAATAAAAAAAATATATTTAATCCAAAAATAAATTACATTTTAGATAATACAATTTATAATTATAAGGGCACGAACGAGTCCTCATTATTATGTTTCTAGATTATGTGTTTTCGAAAAGCTACTTTTAGTAGGGTAAACAAAGTTATGAATCTCGTAATTTATAACTTGTTTTTATAGTTCTGGTTACATGTTCTAAAAAAAGCTAATAATTATATTTATTTTGTTTTATTGGTAAATATTAATTGTTATATGTTACTTTTTTATGTTAGCTATAAGATTGAAACTAACAACCTATTTCACCTTTCTGTCTTTTTTCATTATTTTCTTATCATCAAGTTAAGTTTATAACTCTATATAGTGTAAAAAAAGAGAAAGTTATTATATGCTTAAATTTCGAAATCTTATTTTTATATATACATATAATTGGATTTTATACACTTAAATGAATAATGGGAATGTAATTCAAAGGTTAGTGATATTCTTTTATGTAACATCATCGGATACACACAGGAGACAACATAAGCATGTGATGTTGGGCATTACAAACATTTATTTAATTTAATTTATAGTTGGAAAATAATTAAGCATAAGAAAGTGACATGAGAGGAATGAAAGCGCGTTTGGGAGTTATCTGTCATCCAATCATCACCGCTTCTCCATTTTTATTTTCTTCTTCCACACCCAAACAACCATGCACGTTCTTTGTATTATACAAATGTTGAATTCAGAAGAAAAACTGGTTTTTAAAATCAATAAATATAGAATTGTTTTGGAATTTTATTTTCATTAATGTTTGAATTAGTATATCTTAAAACGTAAGATTGTAGATACAGTGAGAAGGGAATTATTTTTCTGATTAAGTTACAGTTTTCTCTTAATAACTCGTCTAATAAAGACTATGAATTAATTATAGATTGTCACGGTACAAGATTTAAAAATTTTAAGTAAACATAACACACACAAAATCATTTGCATTAATAATTTGTACATAATTATTTTAACTTATTGAATTATGGATAAGGTATTTTTACAGTCCACATTAACTTTATCCAAATAAATATGGTTGTCTGTTCTGAAAAAAAAAAAAATTCTTAAACAAGAATCATTCTAAATCTTCAAAAACATCTTCGTAGTGTGGGCATTCAATGTATGTATATTATATTAATTATTTTTATAGAAATATTTATCATTCGTAGTTCATATATAATAAATACCATACATTAATAAGGATGTGATTTTCACACAAGAATTACTTAGATGAAGTAAAACTAAGTGAAAAATAGATAGTCTCAATTTTTTTTAAAATTAAATTTAAAAATATAGCACAAAAGCCGTCAACAAATTCAATTTTGATGTTACTAATTAAATTGAATATTTTTCATGAATATAAATTAATAAAATTATTTTATACATACAAACGAATGTAATACTTTTCAAATACTAAATATTTTATTTTTATTTAATGTTTTTACTATAAGATAATATAATATTCTTAGTACACCTTACTATTTAAACAATAAAGAAAGTTATACATCTATTAAGAACATGACCGAAGAAAGTTATAGATTTATTAATTAATTTCACTTTTGTTTTGTTTTTCTCTTACAAGTAGGTGTGGTATTTAAGGTAATTTTTATTACGTGTGACACTTTCTCAAACCATTTTCCTCTTCCACCGTTTCTCAGTACTCTTTCCAGCTGCAAGCAACTGCCAAATCCATTCCATTCAAACCCTCAAAACTCGGGATCGTCCCGCTTTGACTCACCGAGTTGCTTTTCAGCTCCTCTTCCCATGGCATAAGGTAAAATACCTTCTTTCTCAAACTTCACTTTTCTTCAATATTCAAACCATCCTCACCCTTACTAGTGATTGCCCCACATCTTTCATTCTTCAACCTGTTGTTCACTGAAAACCTAGTTCATCATTCCCCTCCACCCCTGGATTTTACCGGTTTTGGAAAATCCGGGTCCAAGCTGACCTGATCATAACCCACCACCCCACTTCCCTTTCCTGATCTGGGTTCCTAAAATATAAAATCTTCGCATCGAATTTGTGGTCTTTGATTGTTTTTAAATTATGGGTATGTGTGAATTGTAATTCCCTGCAAGAGGTGTTGGAAATTGTATGGTAGAAAACAAAGCATTTTGGGTTTGAGTTTGGGTTTGGAATTTTGTATCGTGATGTGGAGTATGAATTGGTACTCTGTTTGTGTTCCATTGTTGGTGTGCTTGGTGTTGGCTATTGAGGTTGTTGTAGCACAGGATTTTAAGCCTACAGATAATATCCTGCTGGATTGTGGAGGTCCTCCATCTAGTACTGATACTGATGGCCGTGTATGGACCACTGATGTTGGTTCCAAGTTTGGTTCCTCATCGGAAAAATCCACCACCGCATCGCAGGCTGCAACTCAAGACCCTGCCGTCCCCCAGGTGCCCTACATGACAGCACGTGTGTTCCACGCGCCGTTTACCTATGCTTTCCCGGTGGCTTCCGGTTGGAAGTTCCTCCGCCTGCACTTTTACTCGGCTTCTTACTCCAACCTCAATGCATCTGATGCCCTTTTTGCGGTGACGGCAAATTCATACACGCTTCTTAGGAACTTTAGTGTTGCTCAGACCACCCTGGCTTTGAATTATGCCTACATTTTGAAGGAATATGCCATCTATGTAGAAGGGAAAACCTTGAATGTGACTTTCACTCCATCTACAAATGCATCCAACGCTTACGCGTTTGTTAATGGGATCGAGGTCGTGTCCATGCCTGATATTTATACTTCTACTGATGGAACTACCATGATAGTGGGTACAAATACTGCTTACACTATTGATAACAGCACTGCACTTGAGAATGTTTATAGGTTGAATGTGGGTGGGAATGATATCTCTCCCTCCCATGATACTGGTATGTTTAGGTCATGGTCTGATGATGTTCCCTTCCTCTTTGGCGCTGCATTTGGAGTTACAGAGCCTGCTGATTCAAATGTGAAGTTTGAGTATCCTCCGGGCACACCAAGTTATATTGCTCCACTTGATGTCTACACTACGGCCAGATCAATGGGCCCGAATCCGAAGATCAACACGAATTACAACTTGACTTGGATCTTCAACATTGATTCGGGGTTTTCCTATCTAGTGAGACTTCATTTTGCTGAGGTATCATCAAATATAACCAAGGTTAATCAAAGAGTATTTGATATATTCCTCAATAATCAAACAGCTACTCCACAGGCTGATGTTATTGCCTGGGCAAACATTTTTAGCCTTTCACATTCTAATGGGGTGCCTGTGCATAAAGATTATGTTGTCTTTATTCCCGATGAGGGGGAACCACGGGTGGACCTGTGGCTTGCATTGCATCCAGATCCAACTGACAAGCCCATGTATTATGATGCTATCTTGAATGGAGTGGAGATCTTCAAAATTAATGCTACTGCAGGAAATCTGGCAGGGACAAATCCTATTCCTCCCCCTGTGCAAGATATAATTGACCCATCAACAGCTAGAACACATAATCATGGTAAATCAAAGAATCATACAGGCATAATTGCGGGAGGTGTTGTTGGAGGAGTTGTTGTAGTACTTGTGATTGGGCTATTTGCTTTAGCTGCATCTCGTCGCCGTAGGCAAGGAAAGGATTCTGGTGCAAGTGAAGGTCCATCTGGCTGGCTTCCCCTTTCTCTTTATGGTAATTCACACTCTGCAGCTTCTGCCAAGACCAACACAACAGGAAGTTATGCTTCCTCTCTCCCATCAAACCTCTGCCGTCATTTCTCATTTGCTGAAATCAAGTCTGCCACAAACAACTTTGATGAGGCTTTGCTTCTTGGTGTGGGAGGATTCGGTAAGGTTTACAAGGGAGAAATTGATGGTGGAACAACCAAAGTTGCAATTAAACGTGGGAATCCACTATCTGAGCAGGGGGTGCATGAGTTCCAAACTGAGATTGAAATGCTGTCTAAACTCCGTCACCGCCACCTTGTTTCTCTTATCGGATACTGTGAAGAAAACACTGAAATGATCCTCGTTTATGATCATATGGCCTATGGAACACTCAGGGAGCATTTGTACAAGACCCAGAAACCTCCACTTCCATGGAAGCAAAGGCTTGAGATATGCATTGGAGCTGCTCGGGGTTTACACTATCTACACACTGGTGCTAAACACACAATCATCCACCGTGATGTGAAGACAACAAACATTTTACTGGACGAGAAGTGGGTGGCCAAGGTTTCTGATTTTGGATTGTCAAAAACAGGTCCAACATTGGATAATACCCATGTAAGTACCGTGGTAAAGGGTAGCTTTGGGTACTTGGATCCAGAATACTTCAGGAGGCAGCAACTAACTGACAAATCAGACGTTTACTCATTTGGGGTGGTTCTCTTTGAGATATTGTGTGCTCGTCCAGCTTTGAACCCAACCCTTGCTAAGGAGCAAGTGAGTCTGGCTGAGTGGGCAGCTCATTGCTACCTCAAAGGCATTCTTGACCAAATCATTGATCCCTATCTAAAAGGCAAGATAGCTCCCGAATGCTTCAAGAAGTTTGCCGAGACTGCGATGAAGTGTGTGGCTGACCAGGGTATTGAAAGGCCATCCATGGGTGATGTCTTGTGGAACCTTGAATTTGCTTTGCAGCTGCAAGAGAGTGCAGAGGAAAGTGGCAACGGCTTTGGCGACATTCACAATGAAGAGGAGCCGATTTATACAGATTCTAAAGGAAAGAAAGACTCTGATGCGAT
>Ga0209589_1003870_pt1 | contig 26060 bp, 11 predicted proteins | sample CowpeawhiteBW_FD_187525 | JGI IMG/M metagenome (GOLD analysis project Ga0209589, IMG submission 187525) | Root nodule microbial communities of legume samples collected from California USA - Cow pea white BW (SPAdes) (version 2) | ecosystem: Host-associated > Plants > Roots > Nodule | place: USA...
TGATGAAAATGTTGAATTATCAATTTATCATCTAATTCCCCAAAGTCTTTACTTAATTTTGTGAACTTCTTAAAGTTTCCCAATTTTTAAACATTGAAGGTTTTATCATAAAAAAAATAAATAAATTAAAAAATTTAAAAAAAAAAAAAATAAATTAAAAAATTTAAAAAAAAAAAAAAAGCGGGCGGGCCCGCGGGCCAACGTGTATGTGGGGCGGGCCAGAGTATGCGGCCCGCATAAAATGTGCGGGGCGGGACGGGCCGGCCCGCGATATGCGGGCCTTATGCGGGGCGGGCCTAAACGGGGCGGGCCGGCCCGCATTGCCACCCCTAGTTATAAATCAAAATTTATAAATATTTGTGAAAAGAAGAGATTTTTTTTCTTTGTAAATGGTGTAATAAATATTGTTGAAAACCTTAAATATATACAATATGAATATTTTTTTCAATATATTTTTTACATTCAAAATAAAAAATGGAGAAAAATAGAAAATAAAATTAAAAATTACACTAATTAATTATACTAAATTCACCTAAAAAGAACATAAATACAATCATAAATAGTTTCATACAAGTAACAATAATTATGCTTGTTCTAGAATAAGTAGAAATAAATAGTTGGTTATTTGTGTTTTTTGTTTGATGTTCATTTGGAGAAAAATAAAATAAAAATGGACCCACAGTTTTGAGGTTGAGATAGTTTGTGTTATGATTGTTTCATGTTTTTTGTTGGAAAGAGAGTACACAGAGTTGGTTGGTTGGTTTCACCACTTTCCGTTAATACTGCGTGCGTTAGAGCGGGTTCATTTGACTCTCTCACTGTCTCTTACTCTTATTTTTTATTATTTATTTTACTTCATACTTACCCTACTTTCAATGGTTTTTTTATATTTTTTATTCATTCATTTAATTGATAGTTTAATAATTATGCACTTCTAATATAATATAGCTTTTATACTGTTAACTGCTCAAACTAATTGTTATCATAATTTTTATATTATCATTATTATCTACGATAAATAGATAATAGAAGATTGGATCAGTAATATAACTAAGATAATATTTTATTTTAATAAAATAAGTAAATGATTATTTGATTACTTATTTTATAGATATGCAATTTTGATCTATTGATTCATAATACATATTACATACTATTTTAATATCTTTTAATTTTTACGCTATCATTTCAAATTTTTGAGCTTTTATATCCTAGATTTGTAGAAATATAAAAATAAAAAAGGAATTTGATAATATTTTTTAAAGATAGAAAAAAACTGTTATAATAAGAGGAGTAGATGACTTCAAGAAGCAAAGGCACCTTTCAAAGAAGTATCTTCACCTCTCTCTTTCTCTCTGCCATATGTATACTATTATATATTTTTTTAGAGGCTATAATATATATTTTCTTCACAAAAATAATATAAATGGTTTTGGTTTTAGTAAAATAATAAAGGGAATTGAATAGAATATTTTGAAAAGTATTGGGATTTTACTTTTTGTTGAGGAGATATATCTTTCTCATTATTTCTTTTTATTAATTATTAATTTGATAGTTTTGTTTCCCAGTCCACCTGTCAAAATAAATTAAAGGGATTTACTGAGTCAATTGTTGTTTCTGTTTCTCGTTTTAATTTTGGTGTCTTCATTTTGTGGGAACTGTTTGAATTTTTGAGCATTTGATTTTATTCCAAAATTCATAGGATTTTGTACTATTTTACATTTGTAGGTAATTGTTAGGGGGTTTCACAGAAATTTGCATACACATGCAAATTGAATTTGCATTTAGGTTTTCTTCACTGTGTTGATCTCTAAAGGAATTTCTAGTTTAATTCATTTGTACGCAATCAGAACGTGAAAGGAACGAACTATCTTTTTGTTGCATTGGGTGAGTATTTTGATGTTCTGCATTTGTTCTTCCTTTTCCCCCTCTTAATTTTCTTTTTTATTCCTTTTTACTGTTTTTTAACGTTTTGTTTTTCTGTCAGTTAGTTTGCTTGTAAAGAAGTAGAAAACTGTTTCTGGGTTATCCCCTTGATCTTTTTGTGAACTGTAATGAAAAAGGGGTATCTGGTTTTTGTTGCAGGCATTATTATTCATTTGGCCTTTTAATTTGCACTCAATGGAGCAGTTGAAATTGGCTACAAATTCTGACGCCAAAGAGGTAAGATTTCCAAACCCTAGCAATGTATCACACGTCTTTGTTTCTGAAGCCTGTTTGGAATATTTTATTATCCTGCCTCTCTCTGTTCGAATCTTCTATTCTGGTTTTACGGATCACAATTGTTGGTGATCTTATTATCATTGTTTTTTTCTTTTCTTATTCTGCTTATGACATTGTTGGTTCACTTGTGAGAACTATTGTTGTTCAGCACTTGTAGTTTAGTTGAGGAGGTAACTTCTGCCGCTCAGAAGGATGGTTTAAATTTTTAATTTCCTTTTATCGTAATTGCTTAACATCTTTCTGTACCCTCTGACCTTTAATATGTATTTGTAAGGTATATGGTTTCTTTCTTTCATGGGGTTGGAGAACATTAGAATTTTTTTATCAAGTGATGATGACTAGTACTGCCTCTGTTTAGGTTTTTGGAATTGCATTGTACATCAGTGTTATTGGTTTTTAAACTGCTACACCTGATTGTACCAAGTTCCTTGGCAATATTTGGATTGTAACATTATTAGTTATCATTTGCTTGAATTCATTGTTTACCTTGATTAGTTTTAGTGGGGCTGCTAGTTTTAACAACTTTATCAATTATATTTTTCAGGATAACCCTTTGGAGAACAAGCCAAAAAATAGCAACGCACTTGAGTCTTCTGACAGTCTGAGAAATAGAAAGGTAAGCAATATGGTCCTACATTATGAGACTGCATAATGCTTTGATGGTCCATGAACAATACTTTGTATTTTCCTTGGCATTCTTTTGAGCTATCTATACATGTCTAGAAAACCGCGAGGCAAGTCTAACTTCAATAATCTGATACCCATCTTATTGAAAGTGTAATGGAATATCAATTAAGTTAACGACCACATTCAGTTTTTCAAACATATTTCTTGTAGTATTGAAGAAAATAGTGCAATGAAAGCCCACCATTAGTGACTATATTATCTAAGAGAGTGAGGGAGAGAGATTTGTTTTTCTTTTTTATTCATAAATTGGATATTTGTTGCAATGTTGCAGATATCAGCTCGATGGGATCCAGTTGGAGCATGTCGGCCTATAATTGAAGAAGCACCTGTTTTTTATCCGACTATTGAAGTACTTGTTACTATTAGAGTCATCTTCATATTTCTGGTATACTAATACTGTGTTTTGAGTAATTTGATTTCTTATTATTACTCTTTTCAATTAGGAATTTGAAGACACACTCAGTTACATAGCAAAGATACGACCACTAGCTGAACACCATGGCATATGTAGGATTGTTCCTCCAGCTTGCTGGGTTCCACCCTGTCCTCTTAAGGAGAAAGATCTATGGGAAAATGCTGAATTTCCCACCCGTATTCAGCAAATTGATTTGCTTCAAAATAGGGAACCTATGAAGAAAAAATGCAGGGGAAGGAAGCGAAAACGTAGAAGGCTCTCCAGAACAGGCACATGTAGGAGGAAGCCTGCCAGTGCAGCTTCTCATGCTAAGAATGCTTCTGATTCTGAAGAGAAATTTGGGTTCCAATCAGGATCAGACTTCACGCTTAAAGACTTCCAGCAGTTTGCTGATTATTTTAAGGAATGCTATTTTGGGTTGAAAGATGCTGATAGAGACAGAACAGTTAGTGACAATGACCATCAGAAGAGATGGGAGCCCTCTGCGGAAGAAATTGAAGGTGAATACTGGCGAATAGTTGAGCAACCAAGTGATGAGGTTGAGGTATTAATCATTGTCTATTGACTACTATATTGGTCCTTATTGCCACAGAACTGTGCAAACAATATATATGTTACTGTGTGATATTGTTTTGTAGGTGTATTATGGAGCTGACTTGGAAACTGGAGCACTTGGAAGTGGTTTTCCTAAGGCATCATCCATAACAACGAGTGACTCAGCTCAATATGCCCTGTCTGGTTGGAATCTGAACAATTTTCCCCGACTGCCAGGTTCTGTACTAAGCTATGAAGGAAGTGACATATCAGGAGTTCTAGTGCCATGGCTGTATGTTGGCATGTGTTTTTCATCATTTTGCTGGGTAAGTAGTGAGAAGTTTTTTCCAACTCTGACTTTTTGAATAAGGTGAAGTGTTAAGACATGAGATGGAATGTTACCAGTTTTATGTCATGACGTGTTGTGAAGTTTAAGTTATTTTTCATGAAAGTTTGCTTAAATTTTTAACATCTTTTATTTGGTTTAGGTCGCTTCTCATTTATTTAAAGGTGACAAAATAAAAATGTAGAAGTAGTAGAGAATGAAGTGTGTTGCTACATGCTTCTTCACCATTAAATCATTTAATTTAATAGAATACTAAGAATGTTTCCACTCATTATGTTGATATATTTGACATGTTGAACTATAAATCTACTAACCTATCTTGATCTCGAATTTTGCATTTCTTTCCTTTTAATTCCTTACTGTTTCCATGAAAGCTAACACATTGTTGTCATTTCTGCTTCTTGGAACAGCATGTTGAGGACCATCACCTTTATTCACTAAACTATTTGCACTGGGGTGACCCTAAAGTATGGTATGGTGTACCTGGAAGCCATGCACAAGCCTTGGAAAATGCAATGAGGAAGCACTTGCCTGATTTATTTGATGAACAACCAAATCTACTAAATGAACTGGTATAATCTACTGCTTGTACTTTCTTTGTTGCATTCACTCATTGACTATTGTATGTTAAGTTATTGGAACTTTACTGTTTCTATGGAGAAGAAGTACATCTTAATGTTATGCATTTTAGAGATACGCAGTAACTTATTAAAGTACAATGGGAATCAGTCTTGAATACTTCAAATCCCTAATTATAATAACGGCCATCTTACAGCTAATTTGACCATGTGTGAAATATGCTATATAACACACTCACCCTCTAGGTTAAACATATATGTCATGTGGCCTATGTTATTAGGGGTATATGCAGCCCAAGAACCTCAAAAGGACTTCAATGAGTCCAACTAGATTGTCATAGATAAGGTTCGTCCCCTACCAATTTTAGCTATTGGAGTTGTTGCTTAAGTTGCATAAGCTCTCACGCAGCTATTTCCATAACACAGAATTCAACTGTGTGGATTATGTTGTGTTTATTGCTCTTCCACGAGGATAGGTTTCCTCCAGCAATAACATAATCCTGAAGTGGGTCTTCTGTTAGGGTTATCTAGCCCAATCAGCACCACAGTAACTACTGATCTTTGCGTACCAACTCATCTAAATGACTATCACAAGGGGCATTCAGAAATTGACCACCCACACCATACTTATAGTTCGTTCATGTTAGGTTAGGTGATGATGAGATGCATGCTAATCGCATACTGTAAGATGCCTTTATAGGTATAAATATTAAGTGAAACTGTGGAAACTATGGTAATTAGGTTTTAATTTTATGGCTATTTGAGAAACTGAGTTACTATATTCGGGAACTAAAATTCAACATAGATTCTAGCAAACAACACTGTTAGCATGTGTCAGAAAAGGTGATGATTGAGAACAGGCATCATCTATCTTAATGACTTTACAGTTTCTCGTGACCAATATCCTTCATGATGTATTCTTTTATGCCACTAACTTTCAGCTCTATTATCGCTGCAGTGATGCTAATTCTTATTGATCTGTGTTCTGTTTATAGCCTTTCACTCCTTACATGATGAGATGAATGTTGTCGGTTGTATTTCTACTAATAATTATCATTTTGTTCATCTCCAGATTTTCTCCAGTGCATTTGTTCAGTTTTTAGCATTCTATGTTCACAACATAGCTTATAAGTTTGGCAAAGTACTATGATTCTAACAGTTTTGATTTTCGTCTTCGAGCAGGTTACCCAGTTTTCTCCTTCTATTCTTAAATCTGAGGGAGTGCCCGTGTATCGCACAGTCCAGCATTCTGGGGAATTTGTTATTACCTTTCCGAGGGCTTATCATTCTGGCTTTAATTGTGGCTTCAACTGTGCAGAGGCAGTGAATGTGGCTCCTATTGATTGGTTAATGCATGGACAGAATGCTGTTGAAATTTACAGTTCACAATGCCGTAAGACATCGTTGTCCCATGACAAGCTGTTATTTGGATCAGCCCTGGAAGGTGTACGGGCCATTACAGAGCTAGCTCTTGGAAAGGAATCTCCAAAAAATTTGAAATGGAGAAGTGTCTGTGGGAAAGATGGAGATCTTACCAAGGCAGTTAAGGTAAATGACTCTTTCACCCTCCTCCACTTGATCTTATCCAATTCCGCAAATTCTGAAAGCTCCATGAAGTTTGGTTTATTTTAAAGTTTTTGCAACCATGCAAATATTTTATCCTGTACTTATTTTCTCTATTACCGTAGGCAAGGATAAAGATGGAAGATGAAAGGCTAGATTGTCTTCCAACTCATCTTAAGTTGCTCAAGATGAACAGTGACTTTGATTTGTACACGGAAAGAGAATGCTTCTCTTGCTTCTATGATTTGCACTTATCTGCTGCGGGTTGTGAGTGCTCTCCTGACAGATATTCTTGTCTTAAGCATGCTAATTTGTTCTGCTCATGCGCAATGGAGAAAAGATTTGTTCTGCTACGATATACTAGAAATGAGCTAACTAAACTGCTTGAAGCATTAGAAGGAGAGTCACATGCTATTAAGGTGTGGGCAAATAAAAACTGTGGAATGGTTTCTGTCAATGCCAATGAGGTTTGCATAGATAAATCAGATGTTGAGAAAGATGTCTACAAAACCAAGAATTGTGAAGAAATGGATAGCTTAAATGGCTGTGAGGGAACCAAGGATAGGTCAAATTTAAACACACCAAGTAGTCCTAATAGTCATATTACTTCTGATATAGTGCAGTCTGAGTCTCACCCTGTAACTTCTAGCGCAGCATATGACAGTATAGATAGTCATAATGACAATAATAGTGATAAAAAGTTTGTCACCGACAAGGAATATAAAATGGATCAGGATGGTTATCTGGATTTGAATCTTGATGTTTTCTCTGGTGAAAATGAAAATCATGTGCTGGATATTGCTGATAACCATCACAGCGAAGGTGTTTCAGTAGAGGAAAAAGTATGCTATTCAGAGGCCAAAAAGGAAGAAGACAGCATGGAACTTGGTGGTGAGGGTAACTTATCAAACTCGATTTCTGTTCTAAACACATATTTTTCGTCAAGTTCAAAGGGCAATCACAAGTATTGTACATTTGATGGTGGAAAATTTGAGGTGGATCTGCAAACAGATTCTGGAAAGGTTCACAATAATCTATCTAAAACAGGAGCCATAGACACCACAGATACTCACATGGATTTGACAGATGAAAGCTGCTTGGTACGGATGTTTGGTACTTCTGTCGAGCCTATAAGTTTGGGATCTGTTGTTCATGGAAAGCTGTGGTGTAGTAAGCATGCGATATATCCAAAGGGTATGTACGAATGTTCTTTTATGGGTTACATTTTACCTTTGATTATTTGTTTTTTGGTAACTTAACTCGCTGCTTTTTGGTATACTTTTGAAGGATTCAAGAGTAGAGTTCTCTTCTTTAGCATTCTTGATCCAACGATAATCTGCAGCTATATTTCTGAAGTCATTGATGCTGGATTTCTTGGACCCCTTTTCAAGGTATCATTTCTGACCTCTGTTTTAGGTTTGAAAACAAAATATATTGGCAAGTTACTGTTTCTTGATAATACAAAAATCCATGTAGTTTACATTTTCAGATGCCAATTTCCATATGCATTTTGGCCTTAATATTAATTAAACACAGTTTCGTAGTCTCCAATGTATATTCAACAAAAAAAATTTGATCTAGGAACATCTCTTTTTCTTATGTACTTTTTGCCATCTATTGGTTGCTTTATGTATTGGTGGGATAAACCCTGTGGCTGCTAATTTTTCCATAATTAGATGTTAAATTTAGTGGCATCACTGTCTCAAATTATTGAATCTGATAAATAGTGATAATCTTTTGTTTCTTTAGGTTAAGAAACTCAATCACATTACTATATACCACTACTTAGTTAACTATACCCGGGTCTTCAATGATTTAAATTGATTTGTTTTTCTATATTGTTCCATCAAATGTATTTCAGGTTACCATGGAAGATTGTCCAAGTGAGGCTTTCACAGATACCTCATCAGACAATTGCTGGGAATCAGTTCTGAAGAGATTACATCATGAAATCAAGAGGCGGAGGAGTCTAGCTGAACTAGAATTTCCTACCTTAGAGCTCCTGAAAGGCATTAATGGTCATAGAATGTTTGGCTTCCTTTTACCATCAATTATTCAGGTAATATAGCACACGAATCCTATATTTTAACCCAACTTGAGATAACACCAATATCTTCTATGTGTAGTTTATTATCTTTGCATAATTCAAATTACTTCACCAAATTGTGTTGAACTAAATTAACATAGCTTACCAATGGTAAACCTTGACACTTGTAGAATGCTCCTCTGAATTATGTTCTTGCTTCTAATGTTCCGTTTCATCCTGACACTTTCTCAGGCCATCGAAGTTCAAGATCCTTGTCATATGTGTGTAGAGTACTGGAATCACAAAGTTGCCCCTTCAGGCAGTGTTGTTGATAACTTGACCTACGGTTCCAGAAGCCCTTTTGGTGATATGAATACCAAAATTTTTGGTATCAATTTGATTAAGCATAACTTTTTTGAAGAGATGAAACAAATACTACAAGGGGCAAGCCCTGATGAGTTAAGCATACTACATAAGTTACTCAGCTCTGATGCATGGTACTGTGAGTGGAAAGTGACATTGATGGCACTGATGGATGAGATCACGAGAGCTTGTCAATGAGACATGAAGATCTCAATTCTTTCTGAGTCTGGATAGTTATATTTGATTTAGTCATAATAGTTAGATCCATTCTTTCAGAGAAAAATTAAACTGAAGAGTTTTGTGGGTGAAGTGGAGATCAATTTTTGCTACTTGCCCTTCATCAGTGACCTATACACACAGATGGACAAAGCCATTGACCCATTTTCCAACATTCCTATACAATTTGCCTTTTAAGGTCTACCATTAGCTGTAGCTGCATTTAGGTTTACATTATTTTCCTTTTCTCTTAAAATTTCTGTATATACTTAGAAAAAATGCTGGTGTTACAATAAATGATAAAAGGTTGGGAAAAATTCATGGGGAAATTTGGTGCTCAAATTCAATTGCTTCAGCTCAAAAATTTTAAATGTATGATTCTAGTCTCAAGTAAAACGCTATTAGTAAATCCTTGCATCTTAGAATCCAAAGGGGATGCTTTAAATATGACTGAATCTTGTTTTTGATAAAATGCAGGTTTGGGATTTCATTCATCTCTATCTGATAGACAGATTGAATTTCATGTCTCAATTTTTTTCATACTTGGAATCAAACTTCTATTACTGGATTGTGATGATGTAATTATCTACCAAAAAAATAAATATCTGATTTATTTTTTCGAATGCACTTAAGGGACGTCTTGTACCAATTGTTTTTTTTTTTCATACTGAGGAATTATGATTTTTGAGAATTAAAAAGAAATTGAGAACTATAATTCCCAGAAGCGATTAATTTTTTTTTTATTGGTCAAAATTATCATTTGAAATGTTTATATAAATTTTCTAGAGATTAAAGAGTAATATTACTTTTACTAAAAACTTTTAGTTATGACTACATTAAATGATTTAAAGAGAAAAACATGGTAATTGTACTTTTTTTTTCTTTATTTTATTAAACAATTAGAGAAAGACTAAAAAAAAGTAGAATAATCTTTTGTAGACGATTTTTTATTTAAATCATATTTATTTGTCTATCTTCGTAATTTATTTAAAATATATCAATGTTTGTAACATATGTAAATAATTACACCATTATAGTAAAAAAAAACTATAATAATGCCTTGTAAGTTCAATTTATCATTATATTACATGTATTCCGAATATAGATTTGCATCTGACCCAAATCGAAGAAATTTAAGAAAAATCTAAACGCGCAGTGAGATTGAATGAATATAAATTTTGAAATATTAAATTTGAATTGTATTGAATTGGTCAAATGGAATCCAAATCTAATTTAATCCAAATTTGATGCAATCCAACCTATTCTCAAGATAAATGTAAGTGTATCATATCACAAAAAGTATAAGTCTGAGTTAAAACTTAAGATTATGTGATTTATTGGTACGTGTTAGGTGTTTGTAATCAGAAATATTGTTATCATACTCTTTTAAAAATATTATTTTTATTTGTCAAAATAGATTAAAAATCATAATATATGAAAGAACATTTTATTTTGTAGAAGGAAGTTGAATGGTGGCCAATGTTATTTAACAAAACTATTTAGCGCTTAGATTAATTTATAGTTTGATATTTCGGGATGAACTCAAACTAAAATAAAATAAATTCTTTAAGTGTGAATACTTTACTTATTTCTTCACTTATATATATATATATATATATATATATATATATATATATATATATATATATATATATATATATATATATACGAGATACGAAAATGGGATGAACGAGAAGTTAAATTAATGGTATCAATGTTACATTATTAGCTTTAGCTAAAAAATGTTAAAATAAAATATAAAAAAATTCTCAAAAATAACAATTATAAAAATTAATTTTAGTACTTTTATTTTGAATTTCGTGTAATATTGTAAAACAGTAAACACTCTTTAGGACTTTATATTTTATTCTACTTTATTTCCTGGTAAAAAAAAGTTCATAAGATGTGTAAATAAATTATTAAATATTATGTTAAAGAGAATACATATTTAATTAATTAAAGTTATGTATTAACGAAACTATTGTCCAAATATACCATTTCAAATCATATAGTATAATTGTATTACCTTTATTCAAATTAGCGAACACACAGGCACTGTCGCGCATGTGTATTCGCATTTTTTAATTTTCAAAAAATTTAAGATTAATAACACATAAAATTTTTAAAATAGTTGTTAAATATAAATTTAAAAAAAAAATAAGATATGTAAAAAGAAAATTTAAATAATGATTTAAGACAAAAGAGATGAATGATTAAAAGAAAAATAAGATATGTAAAAAGAAAAATGATTAAAAGTAAATTATTTATAAAATAATTAATTTTTAAAATAACTAAGGGTAAAACGGATATTATAAAATGTGGACACAAAAAGAGGAATCTCCTTTATTGTTATAGATTTTGCTAATGTCAAACCACTTAAATTTTTATATCTAGTATAAATATGTTTTGAATGAAATATTAAATCAATTCGCAACATGAAAGCCATAGGTGAAATTAATAGTGATATCGGATTCATCGATTATCCAAAATGGTTTACATTTTTTCAAAAGCAAACATTAAGAAAAGAAATTAATAGTGATATCGGATTCATCGATTATCCAAAATGGTTTACATTTTTTCAAAAACAAACATTAAGAAAAGAAACGCAAAAATATTAAAATCAGAATTCATTGCCTTTATTTGTCAAGTGTATTAAAATTTAAGTTTTAAAAGTTAAATTCAAATTATGATGTATTTGAAATAGTGTTTGACATCACCTTTAAAGATTTTTTTTTTTTCTCCTTACAGAACAAGTTAGTAAAATACTATAGAGAACAACTCTTAAAGTTCAAAAAAACTTATTATTTTAAAATTTGAATTGAAAGCAAATTGTAAAATATATCAACTAATGAAGTGAACAACCTGAATCATGTCGAATTTTTTGACTTGGCTTGTGAAAAAAAAAAAAACAATTGATGTTAGAAGTTGATATAATTAAAACTTATGTTTGTGCTGTTAAAAAGTTGAATTTTATTATTTATCTCATTTATCATAACTTAACTATTTTTAACTTTTCGTTAAAAATTTATTTTGTCAGAATAGCTTAGTAATTATTTTAGTATAAGATATTTAACTACTAATGAAAAATCGTATTTATGCGAATTTCAAACACATTTTGGTAATTAAAAAAAAAAATCATATCTCATCTACTATTTACACGTGATAAAGATCAATAGAAGCTTCGTCATCGATAAATTTATTTTTATGCTAAAAGAAACTAATAGCGCTCGCTCTTACATGGATAAATTTTAATAAGTTAGCATTAAATTGATTTTAAATTAAAAAATTGAAAAAGTAAATTACTTAATAATCCTTAATTTCAAATTTGAATAAAGAAAAAGGGTTGGATAGAAAGAAACAAAAGCAAAAGCAGTGCATGCAGAACTAAAGAAACAAAGACGTAACGTGTAATGAAAATCTGAAAAACCTAACAAACTTTCTTGAAATTAGTAAGAAATGTTGTTTATCATATACAAGAAACTAACAGTTTGGCGTAAGATGTAATCATAGTTTTCCAAAGCTCACTAAATTTCTTGAAACCGAGAGATTGAAAAACCCTAACATAGCAACAGTCCAAGAACAAAAGAGAAGATGGCGTTGAGGCGGGAGCGGGAGGAGGGCACACCTGAGTTCCAGACGGAGTCGATGGAGTGGCCGCCGTGGAGGAAGGGGGGAGGGGGAGGGGGAGGGAGGCCGTTGCCGAAGAGAGAGTAGTCGAGGAAGGACTGAACACCGTGGACGGCGAGGGAGGGGGTTGAGAAAAGGTCGGGGTGGGTGAGGGGTGTGTGGTCGAGGGAGAAGTTGGAGGGGGAGTTGTCGGTGACGGAGATGGTTTTGGTGGCGAGGAGAGTAGGGAGGCGGGCGGCGCGGGGGAGGAGGAGGAGGTCGGAGAAGGGGAGGCGCTGGGGGACGACGTGGTAGGGGAGTAGGAGAGGATCCGGTGGAGGACGATCGACGGCGGCGTTGCGTGGGATGAAGAGGGTGGCGCTGACCGGAAGGATGGTGCCGTTGGCGGAGGAGAGAATGGAGACCCAGGCGCTGAAGTCGCTGGCACCTATTAGCGCATCCAGAATGTTGTTCATCTGTTGCGTTGGTGGAGAAGGCGGTGCTGCCATGGGTGTCGAAGATGTGAGCTCCACCATTATTAGGTTGAGGATGAAGAAGATCAGGTTTTCCATCACTGTGAGGAAGAGACTGTTTCTTGGAAAGAAGAAAGAAGAAGGATTTTCGTCATGCATGAACCAATTTAATCATATAAACTACAAGCTCAAACCCAAAATTTCATTTTCTTGATAAAATCATATATCTAAAATCTCATTTTAGATATTTGTTATTAATTTTCAATTAGAATCATTATTTCACTTCCTTAACTTACATTTGATTTTACCATAAGTTTATATTATAAGAAAAAATTGTTCAAGATTTTACCATAACTTACATTTCAATTAAACAGAGATCTGTTCAAAATTGCTCAATCTTAAGTAAATAAATCAACCTCTAACATCAATTTTTTTTTTCACAAGCCAAAGTCAAAAAATTCGACATGATTCGGTTTGTTCACTTCATTAGTTGATATCTTTTTACAATTTCCTTTCAATTCAAATTTTAAAATAATAAGTTTTTGCGAACTTTAAGAGTTGTTCTCTATAGTATTTTTTTTTACTAACTTCTTGTAAGGAGAAAAAAAAAATCTTGAAAGGTAGTGTCAAACACTACTTCAAATACATCATAATTTGAATTTAACTTTTAAAACTTAAATTTTAATACACTTCACAAATCAAAGGGTTAAGAAAAGCTTGAATTAGATTAATCCAATATATTGTATTCTTCCACATTATTTAGCCAGGCACCGTTTTATTGGGCAGCATACTTACAATGACAATACCCACTATGGATTTTAAAATTAGCTTAGTTAAACTGTTCTTTTAGCCATCCAATTGTAGATTTAGGGTTTCAATTGAATCAAAATTACTTTCTAAGATCAAGAGATTTAAAGTTTCAATTTATAAATTAATCTTAATTAGTATCGTAATCATATGATTTAATCTTTCTATCAGATTAAATCTGATAAACTGACATTGAGTGGCCAGATGTGTAACTTGAAGTATCAGTATTACACGTATAAATAAAAATAAACTTATGAAAAAAAATAGCTCTCCTCTTATTACCTGCACTGCATTACACGTAAGAAAACAACATATTTTTATACAAAAACCAATATATACTGATCAATTCAATTTACTCATGAAATTGAAATGGGTTCATCAACACTCCTATAAATAGACCCATCAAAGAACACAACCAGAGTTTAAGTCAGGTCGTCTTCATCAAGTTCATCATCTTCTTCAGCAGCATTCTTAGCCTTTAATGCACTCAGGTCACCTGTAGGAAGTTTCCTCGCAAGCCTAATGATCTGCAGATAATGCAGTCCAAAGTGTCATGAAAAGTTGAGTCCACACATAAACTCCATCAATAAAAGTAATAGCATCAGTAGCTACTGGTTGAAGATTGTGTATGTCGCATAAAATTTGCAAGCAGTTGATAATGGCAAAATAGGATGTCAAATAACAACAGCAGCTGGTGAAAGCATAGAAAGAAACAACAGCTGAAACCATGAGAAGCTTCATGAAAAGTAATGTTTTCTAGTTATGAAGATGGCCACTGAAATGACAGATAGTGTGAACCAGTAAGAGAAGCAATGTTGAACTGAGTCATCGTCAAAGTAGTTTACAGATCTAACGACATACTGTTACCACGAATTATACATTCAAGGGTTGAGAGTTTAAGCAAAGTAATGTACAGTGCAACAAGATTATCAAGCCACTATAGCAGGTAAGCCTTGAAACCAACCGTAAAATAAAAAAACTGGATTAAGTCTGGGATTTATTTAATTTATGGATTCAATAAAAGGAAAACCTAACGCAATGACAACAAGCCATCAAGTTTCTACGGCTAGATTGTATTCATTATGTTTAACTTTTACTTAACTCTTGTTCCATAAGAACTCATGTTATCACTTACCACATGGTCAAGGTGTGAAATACCACTAGACTGAGCAATGCGTTTGATTTCTTCAACATCTCCATCTCTGTAGGCAGCAAGTAGTTTGCTAGCACAACGATTCTGGTCACTTCTGAGAAAAGCATCAACCCTAGAGACACCACAAACATTTATGCCCATTTAGTCATCAATTTAATCAAATTCAATATAGCTGTGGATAATAACAAAAAAGTCTCCATTTTTTAAAAGCAGAAACTTTACCATGTGATTTATGCTAGGAACAAGAAAAACTTAAGTTGGAAATCAAAAGAAAAAAAAGCCAATCGCAGGGACACCAACAAAAACAATGATGACAAATGCAAAGCTATAATGATCCATATCACACACTGTTTGAGTTTGCAGCCACTTAGCAGAATTACAATGAGTCAGAAACTTACTGAGAACAGTCATTATAGCACTTCTCAGCTTGATTAAAGTCATCAGCATAAAGGTAGATAACAATTGCACTGAGATATGCCTGCAATATGACAAGGTACATAAGAAAGTTTATCACGAATTAATACATTAGAAATTCTGCCTTCAACTGTCTGACACAACTCTCTTATTTCTAGCCTTGGACCTGGCCACGTAAATATGTGGAACAAAACCAAGCACAACAGGAAGAGTTTCAAAGAAATAATTTTCAGTCAACAATATTCAAACAAAGGATGCTTATCCATTGCCTTCAACTTGCATCAAAGTTTTCCAAGTGCTAATTTTCTTAATACAAACAAAATGATGACTAAGGAACCTAAAAGATTATAACAATGCTAAGCACATTTCATGGTAGAGTATAACTATGTCCAGACTATGGAACATGAAATTTAGCCTCAGATTTTATTAGTGAAAGGATTAACTTGGAGAGGTGAACCTAAAAAGAAACACAGTGCATGCAATCTAAAGGCCAACTATTAGTCCAATACCAACTTGGTGTAAAAAATTTTAAATATTATTTTACTTGAACTTGTTTTCAGCCTTCATTTTGTTTCCTTTTAAGGTTCATTTGACCCATTTCTTTTACGAAAAATCTACTTTTAAGTTCTCTAAAAATTGTTAGTCAATTTCTCTTTTAGTTTAAAAATTTCTTTTATGTTAAAAGCTATTTGGTAAAAGAATATAAAAATGTAGTTCTGTTTAGAACCTTTAAAATTTTAATTTTTAAAAATGGAAACTCACTTTAATTAAATAACGAAGTAAACAAAAGCTATATGCATGACGGGATAACAATGTGAACGTAAGAAGGCACTTGGATAACTAATTAAACAATATATGCATGACCAGATCCAAAGCAGGGCCATCAGGAAAAAGTCGTGTAAGTTAATAAAAGCTACCAGGGTCACCTTTATAAAAGCTCCTTTATTTTCCAAGTTTCTTCTTAACAAATAGGCAGTTCATTTTCTCAAGTACTTCCATGAGAAGAGTGTTTGGCTGCCTAACTTCTTTTAAGGAGGAAAAATGCCGGCTAAACACCCCCTTAAACTTTATTTCGGTTGTCTTCTTTTTCTCTCAAGGATTTCTTATAGTCTTTAACTATATCTTTCTCTTCTCTATAAGTTCTATTTATTTAAAGAAATAAAATAAAAATTAATTTTAATTGAGCTTGGTAAGGATTTCTTTAACTCACTGCGCAAGTGCGCCACTAGTAAGGTTATACTCATTTTAGGATAAAATTTCTTGAAAATCACTAGAATTTTAGGGACAAAGAAATATGAAAACAGAGATGTGACAGAAAGGAAACACATTTAAATCATTACTCACAATGGTTCAGTAAATAAGTTCACCCAGTAGCCTTAATAAAATGTTGTCATAAATAAAGACACAAATACAGTTTATCAAAAGATGTGACAGAGAACATATTTAAGTCATTACCCAAAATGGTTCAATACATAAGTAAGTTGACCCTATAACTTTATTTTTAATAATACTATAGGAACCAAAAGCAAAAAGAACTCGAGAAACGAAAAAAAAAAAAGTTTGAAAGAAAGTAAAAAGAACCCCTCCCCCAAGCTGAATAGATTCCTCAATAATATCAAACGATAAGCTACCTCCATACACTTTTTGAAATCTGCTTTGTAAAACCAGTTTCTTAATTCTTTTGGTAGCAAATGCAGTGCTTCAAACAACACTGACCAAAATCAATATCAAATTAAAGAAGCTTAAAAGTTAACATCCCACTGCTCCATTTTTTCAATAGATTCAAGTTCCAAATATCACAGGCATTATTAGTGCCACTATGAACAGATATTGTAAATCAAGTCTTCCAAATAAATAAAATCATAATAAAGCAAACATTCTTACTTAAAACACCAAAACTGTCAACATCAAAGTCTTCACTACTTATTGTCATACTTACAAAGTTCCAGCATATCTGTTCAGAAGGCCTCTGTATTACCAATTATTTTCTTTTTGAAATCTCTGATTATAAAATATGATTTATGATATAGAATATAGAATAAAAATATTCCAAACCTTGCTCTGGCTATTGGTAGCATTACATTTGTCAGCTGCCAAGCCCAATCTCAACATGAAAGATGCTGCATCTGTATATCTGTGCATTAAGCAAGTTCGACAAATTATGCAATCAAGTCAACAAAGAAGAATTGAAATGTTCAGAATTTGCACTAGTTAAAACAGTCAGTGTATTAACATTATGCAAAAAGCATCAGTTTAGCTTCCAAAAGTAGAGGTTCTTGCCTAACTGGTTGACATATTTCTTTTCATACAAAAAGAAAAAAAGAGAAGGTTTCTATAAGAATCCCTCCTTGGAGGAAAAAAGGGGAAAATCAATAAATAGAGTTTCCCAATCCCTATCTATAAGGGAAGCCCCTCTTAGAAGATCACAAACTTTACATCAACTGGAAACCAAACAACTAATCTTCTCCTAGAGAAATTACTCATTCAAAGAAATCTCGATAAAAGATGTGCACACACATAGCCAACTGCCCCAAACATTAGCATACATTTCATATTTCCCCAAAAAAATTGGTTCTTCACTTTCTACCAAAACTAGAAAGGGTAATCAACTAGACCTGGTCCAGAATCTAGAGCTCATCCAAAACTACAGAAAACTCAAAGTGCCAAACAAAGTGTTGAACAAAGAAACAATTATATAAAAGAGAGAAACAAGATGCAAGTGCATAAAGAAAACAATAAGCTTAAGGTAGGAAGAAAACCTGCTGTGACCTTGATAGAAATATGATAGAAAAATCAATCCAAAACAGAAACAGAAAAGAATAAGATAGTATGTAAACTGTATTATTGAATATGTGAAATGGGCAAGCAAGGCTCAACACGGTATACTATCTTTTCCGGAGTCTATGACTCCTCCAAAGAGACAACTCTCTTTACCCTATTCCATAACAAACTCTCCATACTCCCCTCTCTTTCCCCCCCTCTCAAATACCTGAATTCACACTAATTCAAGATCCCTTGCCGCGTCACTACCCTCCTACTAATTACTATTCTCTGGGCTTGCTTTCTTTCTTCTAGAATAAACCTTTCAGACTTTGGGCCTTACACTAACACGGTCTTCTCCACTACCTTTTTCCTGCTGTATCAGCCCACCCTCAAGTGTTCTATCAGACCTCCTTTTAATGCAAGATAACCATTCAACTCTTTGATAAACTATTTTCACATCCCAATAGTATGTTGTCGGTATCAGATGTGCTTGGTGTGGTTAAATAAACTTCTAGTCTTCTTGATTTCCTGTTTTTCTTGTTATTTAAGCAAATGTCTTAGATTAGATATTGATTACATGTTTCAGTTGGGTGAGAATTCAAAAAGTAGAGGTGGCCCTCAATTTAGTTGAAACCCGAGTCTATCCTGTGAAAAATCTACACGTCTCACAAGTTTTTTGTTTCTCTGATAAAATGTCTTCATTTTTTACCGATTTAGAATTCAGTCAAAATAAGTCTTTTAATCAGTGAATTTTAGAATGAAGAATTTGAGAAGTCAAACATTTTGTTTTATTTGCACTCTGTAATATATTTTGAGGTATCACCAAAACCAACCAACATAGAATTCCTAAGTAAGTTTTTCCTTTCTATTTAGTTTAAACTCATCTCAGAAGTCAACTGTTATCAAGAACAAAGTGCTTTCTTAGCTACAAATTTATCATTCGTTAGTCTAAAATTTGTGTTGCTCGTTCCTAAATATGCAATGAAGCCCTTAAGCCTCCAATTATAAACTCGGCATTGCAATTCACAGCACCCAAACTGCCAAATTGTCTCCAATATAGTCCTTAATCATCACATCATTGCTAGAAAGTGATTGGAACCCTTACATACTTAGAACTCCAATTCACCTGATTTCCGGATCCCAACTTTTGGGCCTTAAATTATTTAATTAACTTAACATTCTATTTCAATTTGAGAACAACAGCTCAGTCACATTTATAATACATCACATGCAACAAGTTGAACATTAATAGGCATGGAATTAACAGAATGAAAATATAGACATTTCTGCGGGAGAATGACATATATGGACATGGTAGATAAAGCGGATGCACAAGGGCTTGTGCTTAAGGATCTTTTAGAGTAATGCAATAGCAAACTCGTTACATTGTGCTTTTTAAGAGTCAACTATAATGTTCAACTTATGCTGTGTCATAAATGCCAACATACAAAAGTAAAACAAATCAATAGAAAAATAGTTGAAGATAAGTTTACTTCATATTCTATGTACAATCAAAATGTAATGCCTCAACTTTTAAGTTCTAATAAAACTTACTTTTGAAGTTTTATATAAACATTAGCAGCAGCACGATATAGGTCAAAGGCCATTTGTTCTCTTCCATCGTCTTCAAGAGTTGTACAAGCATCTGTATATAGCTGAATCGCTTCTTCAGGCATGCTATCTTCCAAAGCACTACAGAGAATGGGGAAGGTATTATGAAACGTATTGATAGTTGTGAAATAATATATACAGACATACAGTATTGTATATGCAGATGTAATATATGCATTAATTAGTGTTTTTTACATACAGCATCTGCATTCTGCTGAACTGCAGTACATTATGAGATAAATATATGTACCAAAGGCTTAATAAATTAAACATTTTTAGCCTTCTATATAAACTACTTTACAAATGTACCAAAGGACTCTATAAAATACACACTATCTTAGGAAGTAAACTTTAAGTATAACTTGACATCACAAAACCAGCTTGTGATGTAAGCTTGTGATGTAAGGTTTCACCCACTTATATAACATAATTTGCTCATATTTTTAGTGGATGTGGAACCTCCAAAATATCCTCTCACCATACAACTAAACATCTCAAGCATAGGACTACATATTTGTCAGTGGTCTAATAATAGGCCCAACATACGTTACTAGAACAAGCTCTAATATCATATTTAAAAGTGGACTTTATGTTTACCTCAATCTCATCAAACTAACTTAAAAAGTGATATTTGCTCTCACTTATATAACTACGTAAGAAAATAAAGAATTATTTTACTGATAACAATCACACCAATTACATTTTCATCTCCTCTATTTATGACAATCAAACTCTTTAAAATAAAGAAATAAAAATGTTGAAATGAATAGGAAGATTTTAAAGATATTTTCTCTTAATCACTATGAGATGTTGAGGATATTTTTATCTTCATAATCCGCTATTTACAACACACTACAACAATGTTTTAGCTTCCTATATCTTCCCAAGGGATAGATGTAAGTTACTATGCACCACTCTATCAGGGCTTCCACATTATGAATTTCATAAGAAGTTGGTGGCTAGTTTGTTAATAATAATAAAAACAATAACAACAACCAAAATAGAACATACAATTTTCTTGCAAAGCAAGAGAGTAAAGGAAACAATCTATTTACCGGGCTGCCTTTGCAAGGGCATCTGATGCAGGTTGTGGTCTCGAACACTCCATGTACAATTCAGATGCCTTTCGATAGAAGTCCCCAACTTCCTGCCAATTACTTAAATCCTTTGCCAAAGCTGCAGCAGATTCCATGTGCTTAGCTGCATCCCAAGGTCTGGTTTACTTGTCAAGGAAAGACATAGAGACAGATTAACAGAGTGAATCTAATTACACTATATAGTACCGTAATATTTTTTTCTCCTTTATGGAACAAAACGAAGAAGGAAACCATAAATCATATCATATAAGGATACGATGAAAGCATCTCTTGTCCTTTTGAAGCTTTCTCAAATGCTATTTTGGCTTTCTCATGGTTCCTGGCAACTCGAAACCCATTAGCTGAAACAGAAAAAGAGTTTATCAGATTCCCATCAACCAATCTTCTTTCCAAAATTTCCTTTAGTACCAAGAATCAAATATTAAGGAAGTTTGAATACTTTACCTGCCTGCTCATAAAGAGCAGTAGCACTTTTCCAATCCGCATTCCACCTCGTGAGACTGAGAGTTGTTCTGCATTGAAAAAGAAATATAAGGTAGCATACATGGAAAAAAAAAAAAAAAAAAAAAAAAAAAAAAAAAAAAAAAGTAAGTACAATGACCTAGAATCAACGGGCTTAATCACAAATAAATCATATTGAGAATAAGAAGTAAGTACAGTGACGTGAGAGCTGATTCGCTCACACAACTTAAAAACAGAATCAAAATAATGAAATCCACAAGCACGAAGGCACTCGATCAATACCAATTTCATTACCAGTATGATTTCAACATCATTAGGACAGATCAACCTAAGAAACAGAAATTGTGTGCTGCTGTTAAAACAACTAGTTTCATCGAAGTGAAAAAAAAAAAAAAGGATTATATAAGATTGTTGCAGCGAAAACCCATACGATTCAAAAATTAAACCTATCTGCAGCGAAATCGACAATGGCATTTGAAAATGAGATTGCGAAATTGATTTGAAGAGAAAAGAAGGAAAAGAGAAGATGAACAGACAGCTTATCAGCTTTGGCGAGCAACTTGTTGGGATCAGAAGCCGCCATGGTTGGTCGATTGCGTGCTTGCGTGCGTCTTCTGCAGTCCCTCCGATTCAAGTGTGCGAGCGAACTCACCCTGCTAACACGCTTCTTCGGGTCCACCCACACCTTACCACGTGTCACGTAACTAAATAAATGAAAATAAAATAGTTCGGTACTCCAATTTTTTAATTAAGTTCAATTAGGTTTTCATACTTTTAATTTGTTAAATTTAGTATTTTAATTATCTAAAAAATTTAATTTGATCATTTCTATTAAGTCTGAGTTAACATCATGTCTGTAGGACACGTATTAAACCATAAAATTTTTTATTTTTTAAAATTTTAAAAAAATAATAATAATTTTCTTTTTAAATTTTAATTTTTTTCAAAAAATTTAAAAACTGTCACGTATCAATTTATCATTGTGTCACGTGGCAACTTACAATTATAATACGTGGCAGTGGTAATAGTTGTTTTTAATTTAGTTCTCTATTTAAATTTTTGGTTCAATTTAGTACTCTAATTTTTTAAAATGATCAAATTTCGTCATTTCCAATTTGAGACCAAATTAGTAACTAAGTTTAATTACAACTTATATATACATGTTAAAATAATTGTTTTGAATTTATACATCAAATCACTACACCTAAATATTCAAATTATTTTATTTTTTACAAGTGTAAAAAAATTCATGTGTAAAAAATTACAAAGGTAAAAAATGTAAAAAATAAAATAATTTAAGTATTTAGGTGAGATGATTTGATGTATATATTAGAAAAATTTATTGTAGCATGTATATATAAGTTGTAATTAAGTTTATTTATTAATTTGGTCTCAAATTGAAGAGGACAAAATTGGATAATTTTAAAAAATTTAGGTACTAAATTGAACAAAAAATTTAAAGAGATAATTAAATTGAAAACAACTATTATCACTGTCACGTATTATGATTGTAAGCTGCCACGTGACACGATGGTAAACTGACATGCGATAGTTTTTAAATTTTTTGAAAAAAAAACAAATTTAAAAGAAAAATTAAAAAAAAATTAAAAATGCCACGACTTGACACGTGTCCTGTTCGGACACGGTGTTAACTTCATGGAGATGACCAAATTGAATTTTTTTAGATAATTGAGGTACTAAATTGAAAAAAACAAAAATATAAGGATCAAATCGAACTTAACTAAAAAATTGGGATACCAAATCAGTAATTGTACCTAAATTTTAACAAATTTTATTAAAAAAAATTAATCAATTAAAATATTTAACTAGTACTAAATTTGTTCTATAAATTTGTAAATTAATGAGAATATAAAAGAACCCATATAATATGATTTAGTCCTTGAGTAAGAAGAAGAATTTACAATTCATCCTCAGATCCATCGTACTCATAGATCCATCATACTCATATATGTAATGACAAAATGATTTCCAAGAATTTAAGAATAGGATACACATTATAGGACTAAATCGTTTTTTTAAAGAATAAAATATTAGTTTGTACTCTTAAATGCTTAGTTGATAATTTGTTATTTATTGTTTTATGTTATTATTTGATTAATAAGTAGCCAAATTATCTTTGAGCGTAAATATATATGAATTTAATTTTGTTTGGATTTAGATACGTAGTTAAGCAACTTAAAATAAGATATCTATGATATATTTTTCATTTTATCACGTTCTTAATTATATTTTTGTGTGTGATGTATGAAATTGTTTTTAGACACATATTTAATCAATTGTTTATAATAATGTTATTTATTGTTTTTTTTATTGTGTAAAATATTATTTTGGTAGTTTTTTATAGGTTTAATTATTCATATAGTCCTCCAATTTGTTGCTCTCATTCATTTTTGTCTCTTTATTATTATTTTTGTTTAATTTAATCCTCCAATCTTTTTACACATATTCAATATAGTCATCTTTTTTATAAAACGATCCAATTTTATTTTTTCTAATTTGAGACCAAATTAGTAATTAAATTTAATTACAATTTATATGTGCATGTTAAAATATTTTTTTATAATCTACACATTAAATCACTCTACCTAAATGTAAAAAAAAAATGGATCGTCTAAAAAAGACTAAGTTGAATAAAAAACAATAAGAGATCAAATTGAAAATTTTTAAAAAATTGAAGAATTAAATTGAAAAAAAGTAATAAGAGAATTAGAATGAATTAAAATAACAAATTAGAAGACTAAATAACTAATTAATTATTTTTATTATCTAACTCGTTGTAATAAGTATAGTCTTATCTTATCTCATATTTATATGAAAATAATTTATTTACTATAATATAATAATAATAATAATATTATTATTATTAATATAATATTATTATCATGAATCTTATTTATCATCATCCAACATAGATTGAATTTTAAAAAATATAATATCTATATTAAATTTCAATCATTATTAGTTTAATATTTATTTTTTTACAATTTTTTTCAAATGATATATTATAATATTTATTAGTGTATAAAAACGAAATTTCATTACAATTTAGATAAAGAAATTAAAGACACATTTACAATTTTTTTATTTTAATTTTTAAAGTATTTTTTAGTTTCATCGACTTTGTTTTATTAATTTACAAAATTTATAAGGACAATGATACTATGACTTTCATATTTTACTCTCACATTTACTTCTTGACGTGGCTTAATGTAGGTCATTGATTAATGTACCACAATTTTTTTATTTTAAAAAATCAATTGCCCTCACTAAGCCACGTCAACAAAGGATAAGAGTTAAAAAATGGAAGTTAAAGTAAAATTTTTTAATTAATAAATATTTAGGTTCTCATCAAATCTTATTGGATACTCTAATTTGAAATGTATACAATTATTTTTTTAAAATATTTTATATTTAAAAAACAAAAATATGACTTTCCATATTGAATGTACGATAATATCATATTTTATTTGTTGTGATTTTAATTTTTTTATATAAATTAATTAATTGACATTACATTACTCATTAGATATTGATATGAGATGGGGATGCATATTCAATTTGAGCGCGAGTATGAGATAATGAAACTCATCTCCGAATTCATCCGGTCTCTTTATCATCTCCAATTATCATTATTTTATAAAATTATTTTTTTTTATTATTATAATATTATTTATTATTATAACAAATTTATTTATATTATTATTATTATTATTAAATTATTTTATATTATTATATGTTCGAAATGAATTTAAGTATAAGTCTAAGTTTTACAATTGGTAGAAACGAGAAAGTATAATACTCTATTAGGATGACAATTCATAAATTTATTGTTTTAAAGTTTTGGATCAAGAATGGTGGCAATCTGTTGGACTCAGTTCCCAGTAGGGGTGGCAATGTGGGCCAGTCCAACCCGTTTAGGCCCGACCCACATAAAGCCCGCACAACGCGGGTTGGCCCGCCCCGCCAAGCATTCCACTTGGCCCGCGGGGCGGCCCGTTTTTTTTTAATTATTTTTTAAAATTTTTATGATAAAACTTTCAATATTTAAAATTGGGAAACTTTAAGAAGTTCACAAAATTAAGTAAAGACTTTGGAGAATTGGATGATAAATTGATAATTCAACATTTTCATCATATTCATACTATGACATACACACTGTATTCTTTAAACTTTACCACATTAAAAATTACATAATACTTGTCTTTTTCAGTTATACAAGAATTTGAAACTTTAATGTAAGAATCCATAAAAGAAGTAATTAATATACACAAGTGCAATTTAAACAAAAAAAAAATTATGCGGGCTGGCCCGCACAGACCGCGGGCTTGCGGGCTCACTACCCTGGCCCGTCCTGCGGGCTGGCCTGACGGGTCAGGTCCTAATTGCCACCCCTAATCCCCAGTGATCCTCTCCCTTCAAAAACCTAACAAGTGCATTGTTACACGTGATATCAATTGAAAAACTTGCTTGATTTCCAATTAGAGTAAAGTGTTAGTCTCTAAATGAACAAAATATAATGTTAAGAAAATATAATATATACATGTTAAGTTTTTTTCTTGAGACTATTTTGTTAAACAATTATCATCGTAAGAACAAATTTAACATTTAATCATATTTTTATAACTAATTTGACTTTAGATAATAAAGGTTGAGACCAAATCATACTTTTACATGTTTAAAATACATATAAAAAAAAAAAAAA
>Ga0209589_1003873_pt1 | contig 26048 bp, 14 predicted proteins | sample CowpeawhiteBW_FD_187525 | JGI IMG/M metagenome (GOLD analysis project Ga0209589, IMG submission 187525) | Root nodule microbial communities of legume samples collected from California USA - Cow pea white BW (SPAdes) (version 2) | ecosystem: Host-associated > Plants > Roots > Nodule | place: USA...
TTTGTATATATATATATATATATATATATATATATATATATATATATATATATATATATATATATATATATTGCTTGTAAGTCAATGGAAAGTAGGGGAAAGGCCCTTTCCAAGAGGCATTGTTGCGCAGGAAAGGTGGAGCGGTTGGTTATGAGAGAATGTCATATTGTTTGATATTACTTGGGGGTAATATGTTGATGATTGCATTTGTGGTTATAGGAACATGTGACGGGTTGTTATCTTAGTTGAGGTTATGCATAAGTTATGATAATGCAAGGTGAGTTGTATGTCGGTAGTATATTGTTGTATGATGTTTTATCTGGTTAGCTTACCCTTACTTTTGTGTGTTGTTTATATTTGTGTGATTATCATATAACGTGTGTTATACAGGAGCAGATGTTGATGCAGATGCTAGTGAAGATGCATAGTTGCGAGTAGCTCGTGGGAAAGCTTTTGGGAGTTTTTTTGTGAAGCATTTGGAATGTTTTATTTTGAATAAGATGTTATAATTTGATTATTTTTTAGTTTTAAACTTGGAAAAATTGTATTAAGTTTCGTTTTAACAACTTGAACTGGTTTGATTATTTTATTAATGCTTTATTTTGGATAATAAAGTTTTATTTGGATGAAAACTTTAGCAAGTGGTTTTTGAGATAAAATGTTTTTAAGTTTCCTATTTTATAGGATGGTATCAGAGTTTTATGTTGAAAGTTTTGGCGGAATAAAATTACACGTGACATCTTGAAAAAGGGGTGTTACAAGTTAAGACGCTACGATCGAGATTAATATAAGTTTAAGATAGATTCACCACAAGTTCTCAACACTTGATAAGAATCTAAAGTTCTAATCCAAGAACCAAGAGAGCCATCTCTTAAAGAAACAATTTCATTAATGACCGAAGCATTACACTATATTTCAAAAGACTTTTCAAAATTTGGTAAAGCTAAGATAAGTGCATGTGTAAGCTTATATTTTAGATTATCAAAAGCATCTTGTTGTTCTTTTTCCCATTTAAAATCCACTTCTTTCTTAAAAATGTCATTTAATGGTGAAGCAATGGTACTAAAATCTTTCACAAATGGCCTATATAAATTAGTCAAACCATGAAAACTTCTTACGCCACTTACATTTTAAGGAGTAGGCCATTCCCGGATAACTTTGACTTTTTCTTCATCAACATGTACTCCTTTAGATGTGACTACAAATCCAAGGAAAACAACTTCATGTGTACAAAAATTACATTTTTCCTTATTAGCATATAGTTTTTCCTTTCAAAGTGATGAGTCATTATTTTCTTCCATTCCACTAGTCTTTGTGTACACATTTGACAATTGTTCAGTGCTTAATTGTCCATTTTTAGAGTTTTTTCATCTGTTGGGCTTTATTGGGTCATTGTTCCGAATTTGGACTAATTTCACATTATTTGGCCTAATTTTCGTTTTTAATTATTTTTAGATATTTGGGTGAAGCAAATTTTGGAGCTTGGACATTAATATTCAGTTGAAGAGAGTTGCCACATCGTTGCCATATCATTTCCACATCATTTCCACGTCATCTGAGTGCATGGGCCAACATCTGATGCCCAATAGTGGCATTTTTGTAATTCTGCAGCTCATAATGGCAATTTTGTAAATATCAGTGGCAAAGTGATGGGACCACGAGAATTAGGTTTGGATGCATGGCACCAGCCACACACTTCATCTTCTACACCTCTCCATCCACCATTTTCGTGCTCCAAGCTTCCATGGAAGTGCTTTTTGCAATTTCTCACGTTTTTGCCTAGTTTTTACCGTTTTTATGCACATTTCATAGCACCCATTGAGGGTTTTGCGTTTTGATTTCGTTTTCTATCTTGGGCAGCTCATTTTGTGGATTTTATTGATTTGGAACAACACCCATTGATGGGGTTTTCGGATTTATATATCACAGCACCGTTTTACATTCCTTTGGAGCTTTGAAATCTCTCTTTTGCTCTTGATTTGCGTTTTTAAGAATTCATAAGTTAGGGTTTTTGATTTTGATGTTCTGTTTCAAATTCAAGTGCTTGATTATTCCATTTTGATGTCTAGCTGAGCTTTTTGCATTGATTCCTTGACGAAATTGAAATGAAACCATGAGATTGTTGATCGATTTTGGGTTGTATTCGGAGTTGCATTGAATTCAGGTTGTGTTTTTTATGATAAACACGTTTTTTATGCATGCTTAATCTCAAATTAGTGTGAGCACATTGAGGGACTCGTATTTATGCTTAATGTTTATGGGTTCTATCACAGGTTGCTTCAATTTGTGGGTGTTAATTGCCTGAAATTTGTTATGCTTAATGACAATGAATCCATGGTAATTTTCGCTTAGTTGATTACTTAGGATTCATGAGAGCAAATTCGAATAGAACAATTAATTTGGTAATCTGTGATTGGTAGACTTTCAATTGCATCAAGGAATCATTGCATGTTCATATAATTGTTAGATTTATCTACAAATTGAAGTTTGTTGTGAATCGGAATCTGCCAACCCCCCTTGTGTTATTGTGTTGTGTTCATCTGGAAATTGAGGCTTTGAATAAGATCATTGGTCGTTGGGAGATGACTTGGTTCAACTTTCATATACTGCATTTTATCTGTTTTAATTTGGTGGGGTACAGCCTCTATCAAATTTGGCGTCGTTGCTGGGGACCAATCGTTTTGTTCAAACTAAAATTTTCAGTGTGTTTGTGTTCCGTGTTTTGGTATGTGTGTGTAGTTCAAGTGTGGTTGAGTTGGTAAATGTTGATTGTGGTAGATATTTCTGTGTGTTTTCGTGTTGTGTGTGTGTTATCTGTGTAGTGTAGTGAATAGTGTCGCGACGCGCATGAATATTGTCATCTAGAGTAGTGAATAGTGCATGAATAGTGTCCGATTCTGGCATTTAACTTCTGATTTTTTGTTCTGAGTGTCATCTAGAGTAGTGAATAGTGCATGAATAGTGTCCGATTCTGGCATTTAACTTCTGATTTTTTGTTCTGGTAGCTACAGTGCTTGTTTTTACTTGAAATTTTTTCCCCCCACTTCTAAGACATTGTACTTGATGGGAAAAATAGTTGGAGCAGTTGGTATGGTCTGAGTTGAGAGATTCAAAAAAGTTTTGGACTGATTTTTAGTGAAACTTCAAAGGACCATAACTTTTGCTCTGGTTATCAGAATCACTATTATTTTATATGCATTTGGGGTGGAATTTGATTTCCTACCTTGCCAAAGACCGCTTTTCCGGTTTGCAAACTCTGATTCTCCAGAAAATGCAGGTTTCTACATTTTAGCAATGTTTTTTGTGATTTTTCTTCATTTTTTCCACTTTTGAAAAAACTTTAAAAATACGTGTACTTTGAGTTTTGATCTGATTTTTTTTTTTGTGGTTCTGTTTGAGCACTCAAAGGACAATCCTACCAATTTTCAAGTCATTTGGAGTTCGTTTGAGTATACTTGTAGTTATACCCTATGTTATGCCAATATCACTAGAATTAATGTATTTTGGTGCATGACCAGGGGAAACCCAAGTGAATTACGATCATTTGACCCTGAGATTGATAGGACATTCCACAGAGGACGTAGGCATCTTAGGAATTCATCTTTGCATGTTGAATATTCAATGACTTTTCCTAACTCTTCTGATTCTTATCACACTCCTGACACTCCTCATTCCTTGCATTCTGAGCATACTGTTTATTCTGAGCATTCTGATTTTCATACTTATAACATGGCTCAACCTCCTCCACCTCATGAAAGGACCATGAGTGAGCTCATTGCACCAGAGTTCACTTATGATAGTTTATGCATTCAATACCCTGAGGAGGAAGTTCCATGTGTTAAAAACTGGATTAAAACACTTATTGCCAAAGTTTCATGGCCTTGTAGGTGAGGACCCGTGCAAACACTTGAACCAGTTTCATGTCGTGTGTTCCACCATGAAACCCGTAGATGTCCAAGAAGACCATGTATACTTGAAGGCTTTCCCTCATTCGTTGGAGGGCAATGCGAAAGACTGGTTGTACTACCTAGCACCCAGGTCCATCACGAGCTGGGATGACCTGAAGAGATTGTTCCTTGCCAAGTTCTTCCCTGCTTAAGGACAACATCCATAAGGAAGGAAATTTCTAGCATCAAGCAACAATCTGGGGAGACCCTCTATGAGTACTGGGAGAGGTTCAAGAATCTATGTTCAAGCTGCCCTCACCATTAAATCTCTGAACATCTCCTTCTACAGTATTTTTATGAAGGCCTGCACCATATGGATAGAAATATGATTGATGCCGCAAGTGGTGGTGCTCTTGGTAACATAACCCCAGCTACAGCTAAGCAACTAATTGAGAACATGGCTTCCAATTCTCAACAATTTGGCACAAGGAGTGATGCCATAGTTGTTAGAGGAGTACATGATGTCAGGGCAGCCGAATACACGAACAAGTTGAAGAGTAAGATTGATGCTCTTACCACACTAGTCAACCAACTTACTTCTAATCAGAGAGCTCCAGCTGCAAGAGTTTGTGGCTTTTGTACATCTATTGATCATTTTACAGACTCTTGCCCAACATTGCAACAACAGGCTGCTGCTGCTTCTTCTTCTACACCAGTGGATACTCCTTAGGCCTATGTAGCTAATATTTTCAACAAGAACAGGCCCTAACATCAACAACAAAACCATGATTTGTCAACAAACAGATATAATACAGGATGGAGGAATCACCCTAATTTGAGATGGGGAAACCAGGGCAACCAGCAGCAACAAAACCAACAATTTCAAAATGTGCAGCCACCTCCACAACAAAGAGTTGCACCTGCACAAGCTGCTCTGGTTCCACCTGTACCCACACCAGTTCTTGCTGCAGCACCTGCACCCTTCTTCTTCTACTTAATTGGAGGAGTTGGTCAAGATGATGACCCTTCAAAATATGCAATTCCAGTAAGAGACTAAGGCCTCAATCCCGACTTTGACAAATCAAATGGGGCAGAGGGCCACTCAGCTAAATCAATCACAGGCTCAGAAATCTGACAAGTTGCCATCACAGGCGGTAGAGAATTCGAGAAATGTGAGTGCCATTACATTGAGATCTAGGAAGAACATTGAAGTTCCCACTCCTCAGCCTACACCTCAAAAGAAAGTCGACCCTACAACACTTCAGAGAAAGCGTGATGCTCATGCAGCTGGTCCTTCCACATCTGGAGTGACTTCTACGCCTTCCACCTCTACTGCTGCACCTTTCATACCTCTTCCTTTCCCTCCAAGATCCATCCCAAGCAAGAAGATGGAAGAGGTTGACAGGGAGATCTTAGAAACATTCAGGAAGGTGGAGGTGAACATACCTCTGTTGGATGCCATCAAACAGATACCCATATATGCAAAGTTCTTGAAGGAGCTATGCACGCACAAGAGGAGACTAAAGGGAAACGAAAAGATCAGCATGGGGAGAAATGTGTCACCATTGATAGGTATATCTGTTCCTCAAATTCCTGAGAAATGCAAGGACCCAGGTACATTTTGTGTACCTTGCATCATAGGTAACAATAAATTCGAAAATGCAATGCTTGATCTTGGTGCTTCAATAAATGTAATGCGCTGTCTATTTTTAAATATCTTTCTCTTGGATCCCTGTAACCTACGGGTGTCGTGATTCAGTTGGCAAATAAAAGTGTTGCCCACCCCGCAAGTTTGGTTGATGATGTTTTAATTCGTGTTGGTGAATTGATTTTTCCTGCTGATTTTTACATTCTTGATATGGAAGAGGGATTTTCACATGGTTCTACACCAATCATTTTAGGCAGACCATTTTTAAAAACTACACGAACCAAGATTGATGTCCACACAGGTAATTTTTCCATGGAGTTTGATGTTATTGTGGTGCATTTAAATATTCTGGATGCCATGGAACATCCTTCTAAGGATCACTCTGTTTTTCATGTTGATATTATTGATGATACTATTGATGGACTTATTTCTGATTTCCACTCTTTGCATGCATTAAAACATTCATCTGTGTCTGAGCTATCTGAATTTGCATGCATTGGTGTTGACTGCGATTCGTATTCTGATTCCGATTCTGATTTCGATGTTGATTTTGACTCACTGGGTGCTGTACCATATGATTTTGATGTTATACAATCATATTTCACTAACCATGTTATAGAAAGTACATATGCATCTGATTGTTATATTGAGGTACAGGCTATGGAACCCATTTCTCCCTCCCCTCTGGTTCCTGATATTCAGTTAGCATCCAGCACTCCAGAGTTGAAACCCCTACCAGACAACCTCAAGTATGTCTACTTAGAGGAGGAGAAACTGCATGTCATCATTTCCACCTCCCTCACTACTAAACAAGAGCAAAGCTTGTTGCATGTTCTTAAAAAGCACAAGAAGGTAATTGGATGGACATTGGCTGACATTCATGGTTTTAGCCCATCAACATGCATGCACAGGATATTGTTGGAAGATGGAGCAAAGCTAGTGAGACAGCCACAAAGGCGACTCAACCCTGTCATCTCAGATGTTGTCAAGAATGAGGTGACCAAGCTTCTACAAGTTGGGATCATCTACCCCATTTCTTACAATCAGTGGGTCAGCCCCATCCATGTTGTTCCCAAAAAGACAGGCCTCACTGTAGTCAAGAATGAGAAAGAGGAATTGATTCCAATAAAGGTACATAACAGTTGGAGGGTTTGCATCGATTATAGAAGGCTAAATCAAGAAATCAGGAAAGACCATTTCCCCCTGCCTTTTGTTGATAAGATGCTTGAGCGCTTGGCAGGTAAGTCACATTATTGCTTTCTTGATGGTTTTTCTGCTTACTTTCAAATTCACATTGCACCTAAGGACCAAGAGAAAACCACATTCACCTACCCCTTTGGCACTTTTGCCTATAGGAGGATGTCGTTTGGCCTATGTAATGCCCCTGGCACATTCCAACGGTGCATGCTTAGCATTTTCAGTGATTTTCTTGAAAAATGCATAGAGGTGTTTATGAACGATTTTACTGTGTATGGGTCCTCATTTGATGCATGTCTAGAAAGTTTGGACAAAGTTTTAAATAGGTGCATTCAATCTAACCTTGTACTCAATTTTGAGAAATGTCATTTCATGGTAGAACAAGGCATAGTATTGGAGCACATAATTTCGAGTAAGGGCGTTGAAGTTGACCCTGCCAAGATTTCAATTATTTCACAATTGCCTTACCCCTCCTCTGTGGGAGAGGTTCATTCTTTTCTTGGCCATGCAGGATTTTATAGGTGCTTCATTCAGGATTTCAGTAAAAAGGCCCTTCCACTGTCCAACTTACTGCAAAAGGATGTCGACTTCATCTTCGATGAAGGATGCAAAGAGGCTTTTGATTGCCTCAAAAAGGCCCTCACCACCACTCCTATCATTCAGGCGCCTGATTGGACAGTCTCGTTCGAGCTGATGTGCGATGCATCCAATTATGCATTGGGGGCTGTTCTAGCTCAAAGAATTGACAAGCAGGCGAGGGTAATCTACTACGCCTCCAGGACATTAGATGTTGCCCAAGCAAACTACACCACGACAGAAAAGGAGCTCATTGCGGTAGTTTTTGCACTTGAAAAGTTTAGATCTTATTTGCTTGGTTCTTTTGTTATTGTGTTCACTGACCATGCAACTCTTAAGTACCTATTGAAGAAGGCAGAATCAAAGCCTCGGTTGATAAGATGGATGCTCTGGCTCCAAGAATTTGATTTGGAGATCCTTGATAGGAGCGGAGCACAAAACCTGGTTGCAGACCACCTAAGTAGGATTGAGAGGTCTACTGATGATGCTTCACCAATCCGGGATGACTTTCTCGATGAAAGTTTGTTGACACTCTCTACTTCTTCCTCTCCTTGGTTTGCTAACATCGTTAATTATCTTGTTGCTTCTATTTTTCCTCCCCTAGCATCCATAGCTCAATGTGATAAACTCAAGAGCGATGCTAGGTATTACATTTGGGATGACCCCTATCTGTGGAAAATGTGCAGTGATCAGGTTACTAGAAGATGCATTCCAGACCATGAGATTGACTCGGTCCTCAAATTTTGTCATTCATCTGCACCTGGTGGTCACCTTGGCACACAGAGGACAGCTCGCAAGGTGCTAGATTGCGTATTTTATTAACCTACCATCTTCAAAGATGCGTGGAGGAATTGTAGCACGTGTGAGAAATGCCAACAAGCAGGATGAGCCATTTCTTGGAGGCAATAGATGCCTCAACAACCCATGCTATTTTGTGAGGTGTTTGATGTCTGGGGTATAGATTTCATGGGCCCTTTCCTTGTCTCTTTTGGTTTCACTTACATCTTGCTTGTTGTCGATTATGTATCAAGATGGGTGGAAGCTAAAGCCACTAGAACTAATGATGCTCGAGTTGTTGTGGACTTTGTTAGGTCTCACATATTTTGCAGGTTTGGAGTTCCTAGAGCTATCATTAGTGACCAAGGCACCCATTTTTGCAATAGATCCATGGGGGTTTTGCTTTAAAAGTATGGGGTTGTGCACAAACTTTCTACACCATATCACTCCCAAACTAATGGGCAAGTCAAGATCTCAAACAAAGAAATCAAGTGGATCTTGGAGAAGATTGTGCAGCCAACAGGAAGGATTGGAGTTATAGACTTGAGGACGCTCTTTGGGCTCATATGACTGCTTACAAGGCACCTATAGGGATGTCTCCTTATCGGGTTATCTTTGGTAAGCCATGCCACCTTCCAGTGGAGATAGAGCACCGAGCCTACTGGGTTGTCAAGTCATGCAACTTCTCACTTGATCAAGTTGAGGAGGAAAGGAAGCTGCAGTTGAACGAGTTAGATGAGATCTGTTTGGAGGCATATCAGAACTTTATGTTCTTCAAGGACAAGACCAAGAGATTCCATGATAGCTCCATAGCTAGAAAGGAGTTTGTTATTGGTCAGCAAGTTTTATTGTATAACTCCAGACTTGGACTCATGGGGGGTAAGTTGCAATCAAAGTGGATTGGTCCTTTTGTTGTCACTAATGTTTATCCTTATGGTGCAGTTGAAATCAAAAGCCAGTCCACCGATAAGAGCTTCAAAGTGAATGGGCATCGTCTGAAGCCTTTCCTCAGCAATCCTGCCTTAGTGGATACTGTTGTGGAGGAGACTTCCCTGCTTGACCCTACTGATGTTTCACCATGATTCAGGGAGTTCTCTTTCTCCTTCTTTACTTTTATTGCACTTGTCCAGGTCTGTCTGCTGTTATTTCCTTTTGTTTGTTTCCTTTTTGTTAATTTGTGTTATGTTTTTGTTTTCTGTTTGGGACACTCACTTCACTTTTGGAGGATGAGTTGTTGGTTATTCTGTGGACTGATATCCTTGCTTTCTCTTTTCATGTCAAGTTGCTTTTTGAATTGTTTTACCCTATGTGAGAATTTGAGACACTCTCTGTTCTTTGATTGTGTGATATATGCCTCTTGAATGCTTGCACAACGATCTTGGCTTGACTCTTTCTGATGCTTTTGTGATTCACATGCATGTTGGGATATGATTTAGGCAATTTTGTTCTGTGAGCCTACCTTGAACTATTTCCGTTGATACCACTTTTTGAGCCTGCATACCCTTTCATTGTTCTACAACTCATTACAAGCCCTTAGCTTGAAAAACCATGATTATTCCTACCTTAGGAAATTTTGGAGCTTTGGAATTGTTTTGAGAATGGGTGCTCAATTAAGTGTGGTCGTGCATAACAAGTGTGGTTGTGCACGCACTTGTTATTGGTTCTTGGAATTGCTCATTTGTATACCCAGTTGAGATTTCAAAATTGTTGTTTCTCTACATCTTTTTTGTATAAAAAAAGAAAAAGAGAGAAAACAAAAAGAAAAGAATAGAAAAGAAAAGAAATAAAAGGAGTTTGGGTTTGAGCATTGTGTGAGAACCATATCTAGAAGTGTTGGTGTTTGGGATTACTTTCATCCTTGATTGAGACTTATTCCCCATTGCTCCTCTATTTCCTTTGTGTATTAGCTACTTATCCATATGTTCCACACCTTGTCCTCAGCCTCATTACAACCTTGAAAAGTCCTTCTGATCTTGACCTGCATGTGTTTTTGGTTTGGTTGTTGGTTCTAGAGGCTTGCCAAGTTTGTTGATGTTTGTTTTTCAAGGGTGCTTTGATAGTAAACAGTAGCCAAGAGATTTGAGTGATACAGTGTATATTTCATAAGGTTATTGATTTGGAACAACACCCATTGATGGGGTTTTCGGATTTATATATCACAGCATCGTTTTACATTCCTTTGGAGCTTTGAAATCTCTCTTTTGCTCTTGATTTGCATCTTTAAGAATTCATAAGTTAAGGTTTTTGATTTTGATGTTCTGTTTCAGATTCAAGTGCTTGATTATTCCATTTTGATGTCTAGCTAAGCTTTTTGCATTGATTCCTTGACGAAATTGAAATGAAACCATGAGATTGTTGATCGATTTTGGGTTGTATTCGGAATTGCATTAAATTCAGATTGTGTTTTTTATGATAAACACGTTTTTAATGCATGCTTAATCTCAAATTCGTGTGAGCACATTGAGGGTCTCGTATTCATGCTTAATGTTTATGGGTTATGTCACAGCTTGCTTAAATATGTGGGTGTTAATAGCCTGAAATTTGTTATGGTTAATGACAATGAATCCATGGTAATTTTCGCTTAGTTGATTACTTAGGATTCATGAGAGCAAATTCGAATAGAACAATTAATTTGGTAATCTGTGATTGGTGGACTTTCAATTGAATAAAGGAATCATTGCATGTTCATATAACTGTTAGATTTATCTCCGAATTGAAGTTTGTTGTGAATCGGAATCTGCCAACCCCTTTGTGTTATTGTGCTGTGTTCATCTGGAAATTGAGGCTTTGAACAAGAACATTGGTCTTTGGGAGACGACTTGGTTCAACTTTCATATACTGCATTTTATCTGTTTTAATTTGGTGGGGTATGACCTCTATCACAAAGTACTTCCAAAACTTCCCTTACATGACCCATGTGTGCATCAAGTATGTTGTTATAAATCAATATATCATTAAAATACACAACTACGAATTTACCAATGAAATTTTGCACCACATGATTCATCAATCTCATAAAAGTACTACGTGCATTAGTTAGGCCAAAAGAAATAACCATTCATTTATACATACCAAATTTAATTTTGAAAGTAGTTTTCCAATCATCTCCTTTCTCGTTCGGATTTGGTGGTAACTGCTTTTCAAATTTATCTTTAAAAATACCAAGTACCATGCATTTCATCAAGCAAGTCATTAAGTCTAGGAATAGGATGTCTATACCTGATGGTAATGTTATTGACATCCCGACAGTCAACACACATTCTCCATGATCAATCTTTCTTAGGAACAATGATGGCTAGCATAGCACACAAACTCCAGTTTTCACGAACCTAACCTTTCTCATTAGTTTCTCTATGTGCTTTTGTATCTCTTTCGTCTCTTCTAGATTACTTCTATAGGTTGGCCTATTAGGAATTGTTGAACCTGGAATGAGATCCATGTTACTTTTAATTCCTTTTTTAGGAGGCAAACCATGTGGAATGTCTTTAGGAAAGACATCCTCATAGCCCTAAGAAGTTTCTCCAAACCTAAAGACAAAGAAACTTGTGTAGAAGACAAACAAATATTGTTAGACATAAGCAAATATAGAGGTTGTTGTGTTACTACTGCATTTTTTACCTCTTTTTCTCTCAAGAAAAGGCTTTTATCACTCTTATATTTTTCACTTTTATCATTCTTTTTCTTGCCTTTTTTGGAATTTTTCTCTTCCATTCTTGTTTTCTTTCTTTCTTCTTTTCTCTCGTGATCTCTTTTGACCCACATTTTTACTTGGTCCTCACTAACCTCTCGGGGTGATAAAGGCGTTAGGGCCATTTTTACCCTTTGAACAGGAAAGAATATTTATTGGATAGACCGTCATGCATCACTTTTCTATCATATTTTCATGGTCTTCGCAACAACAAGTGACTTGCTTCCATAAGTACAACATCACATACTACTTCATCCACACATTTTCCTATGGAGAAAACAATATTCACCTGCTTATCCATAAATAACTCACCATCCTCACTTAACCACTACAACGCATAAGGACTAGATGTAGAGATGTTTCCAAACCAAGCTTGTCTACTAGTCTTTTTCTACATTGGTACAACTTACTCCATCAATGATGAGTGAACACACCTTCTTCATTATGAGACACCTAAAATGAAAAATATTCCTTCGTTGAGTGTCATCCTCCTCTTTGTTCTTGCTTCCCAACAGCCATTTGTGTATTGAGCCTTTCAAATGTAGCGATGATTGTGGCAATTTTAGGTGAAGGAAGAGCTTCATTTTGTGTAGAAGTCATATCCTGCAAAATAGTAAAATAAAAAGAAATTATTAAAACCTCACCACTCGCTTAAGTGTATCACTCAAAAGTCCACTTGTGTATCACACTTTTTGGGCTTTTCCTCGAATGTACCCTCTTGCTTTTACCACTCAATCCCCTGTAGTGTTTGGCAAAGAACTTCAGTAACTTAACAAAGAATAAACAAACAGTGTGAAATACGTTAAAAATCTAAGTTTGACTTAAGAGGTCCAAGAAAACAAAAAGTTCTAGACAAAAACTTTTAAAACTTTTAAAGACACAAAATCAATAAAAGCTAGACACAATAAAAAGCATTACCAAAAGAATTTACTTTAGACAACACGGAGACTCTAGATTTTGATTGGGAAACAATTTTAGCACATAAACAAATATTGCAGCATACAACGATGTTGGACTCTTTGAACTTTTCTTTTCGTTTATATTCTTTTCCTTTCCTCTTAACTTTGTAGTCCCAACATAAGAATAACAAATTTTTACAGTAACAGACTTCTCGTTGGGCGAGAAAACACTCACTCGTTGGGTAAGAGTACTCACTGGACGAGAGTACCCGCTGGGCGAGCAGGCTCTCTCATAATTCTCTCGTTGGGTAAGATTATAGACTCGTTGGCCGAGAGTGCGCCATCCGAAACCCTAGATTTGTGATAAGGATGCCCTTAACCCAAAACAATTAATTGGAACAGAAAAACACAAAAACAAATAATTTCTACGAATCGAATGCAGAAATACTCATTTTGAAAACGAAGAACACACGAACACAAATACAAAAAGAATTTTTCTATGTTAAGATTTTATTTTTATAACAGAAAAACAAAAAAATAAGATAAAGAAGAAATTCAAACAAGAACCTTGCTCTGAATACCAAATGACACAATCGTAACTGGAAAGATGATGATCTTTTCTGACTTTGAAGTTCTTCCATAAAGAAACAATTAAAATAAGAATAAAGATCGCAGAAAAAGAGAAAGATGGAATGTGCCACAATATAGCATGTTGATAAGCAAAGGAAAATTCGCCACAAAGAGATCCATCTTTGATAAGAACCCAACCAAAAGAATAAACACCACAATCAAAGATAGATAATTCTAAACATCACAATCTGATCCAGAATTGATAAGTCAAGATATCATCAATATTGATAAGTCTAAGGTAGATTCGCTACAATTTATAACCCTTGGTAAGAATCTAAAGTTCTAATCCAAGAACCAATAGAACCTTCTCCTAAGGAAAAAAATTCATTAATGATCAGAGTGAATGGAAAGTTTTGAAAATGTGAATATGTAGACTTTCCTAATACTCTAAATATAAGCCCCACATTAAAGGTCCAACAACCAACTTAAAAAATAAAAACAAAAATTTTAAAACACGAGTCTTTCGCCCAATGATTGATGATACGCCCAACGAGCCTTGGCGCAGCGATCATAGTCACCCAACGACAAGTTCAATTTGCAAAAATGGTTCGCCCAGCCACAAGGTTTCACCTAGTGAACGTACAATTCGTAATTTTATTCTAAAGGTGAACTATAAACTATGATCTTCATATTTTGGGTTTTGTCAACTTCTTATACCATCATGAGTCTTGAAGATATTTGTTCTTCCATCATTTGCCTAATGGTCATAGTCGCCCAACGACAAGTTCAATTCACAAAAATGGTTTGCCCAACGAACATACAATTTGTAATTTAATTCTAAAAGTAAAGTATAAGCTTTAGTTTCATATTTTGGGTTTTGTCAGCTTTTTGTATCATTATGAGTCTTGAAGATATTTGTTCTTTCATTCTTCGACTCCTTGACCTTGTCATATGTTTCTTGAATTGTCATGGTTCCTCTTCTAATTATTCTCGAGTCTTTTCCATGGATAGTCCTCTATCAAATAATTTAGTAACTTGTAATCAGTTTGAGTTTGTTATAAATATGTGCATATTTACATAGTTTTAGTTTTATTTTTAGTTTTATTTCAAAATTATTTGTGTACCATAGTGGCCAGATTGGCCGCTATGAACCAAGGGCTAAGCTAGCCGCTATGTTGCAATATCCGGATTGGACCGCTAACTTAGGAAAGTTGCTAACCTTAAAGACCGCTAACTAATAAATACTCATCTAACTTGAAAGAATACTACACGGTGAAATAACGTCTACATAACGACCATGTTCGCTAATTGCACGACCTTCTCGTAACAGACGACGCCTTCCACCCTAAATTGAAATAAAATAGTTAAAACATTAGGAAAAAGTATTGAACCTGAAGCCTGGGCCTAACTGAGCCCATACGGGCCCAACAAAGGACTAGACCATTAAAGAAATAATTAAGGCCCAGCCCATAACCTAAACCAAGCAAAAAAGGATTAACCTTTTATAAATAAGAGTGGACCCCAACAGTTAAAGGTATGCATTTCATTAGTGCAAGAATTAAGATTTGACTTTGAGAGTTTTTGTTGACTTGATCGTTAGAGCCCTTTCTTCTAGTAATCCCCAAATGCCCCACCAAGTGTCAAGAGACAAAGACATGGCGAATAGGACTGAAAAGCATCCATCTGAGAGGTTCAAAGATTGTGGTAAGATGAGGTTTGAGTCCTATAATAATCTTTTATTGTCTCTGTAGGAACACTTTGCTCACTAGATCTTGAGTTTGATATTGTATGGCAAAAAAAAACATAAGAGGAAAAAAGACAAAGTAAAAAGTAAATCTTTTTATTAAAATAAATTTAATTATTTTATTAAGATTAAAAAATTGAAGTATAAAATATTTTAATTATAAAGTAGTTAAAAAAATAAATAAATAAATTGTAACTAATTCAAATATTATATATTTTAATTTTTTTAAATAAATTTTTTTGTATAAATTAAATAATAAGGTTAATTACATATTAACATTAATTAATTTTAATAAATATATATGACATTAATTAAAAATAAAACACATGTTTAATTATTTTAATTATTAATAGAGATTAACAAAATTACTTTTTTTACTCAAGTTGTGTTGAGTATTTGTTCGAATTTAATTAACTAATTTATTTTATTGTGATCCATGTGACATCCCATTTAAATAGAATAAATTTACTAAATAAAACATAACATAAATATAATATGAACTAGAGCATAAGACAAAGAATATATATGTATCAACCATTATAGTTATCCATAAATATACTTAGGAAGAAAAGCTAAGGCACACCACGATGCCATGAACAAAACAGAATTTAAGAGTACAATTGTTTCACAAAAGACTACTCATAGAGAAAGAAATTTCAAGGCAACAATGCCCCCAAAGATGCTCCACAGAGCAGGATTCCCAAACCATGCATGCTACACTTAGTGTTCCCATCATCCTGATGACCACTAGAAGTTTCCACATCTGCTCACACCAATAAGTTTGGTGATCATTACAAAAAGGAAAAGCCAAATAGAAAAATAGACACCAAACAGAAAGGGTAAGCTAGAGTGAAATATTTTTTATAATGTTATTGACCAAGTAAACATTAAATTAGCTTATAAACATACAAAACAGTAGGCACCTAAACCATGTGACAACAAGCAAATGCAAGACCTCTCTGACTCAATTATCTAGATTATACTCTTGATATAGAATTCTAAACGAAGTATGCACCTGTGCTAGTTTTTAAACTCTATAGAGTTTAAACACAAGGGGTTATCACACAACCACACCCCAGGGTTAATCTCATGATTGTCTAAGGCCATTATCCTGCCAAAGATTGGAACATCCTGCCACTCTCACCACATGAATCATTCTACTCTATATGAGCGTGAACGGTTTTTAGAGTTCAGGATACTTTTCTTTATCTAGACATCTCTTATATCAAGGTATACATTAAACACACCATCACCAAGAGTTTTCCATGAAACTCTTTTACCAACAAATTCCACATGCCATCTCAAGCATTCAATTATCATGCCAATGCACCACCAAACCAAACAATTCATGTTTTTCATTTCATACTCAATATAGCAGAATCTCATTCTCATTTAATCTCATACAACATACATGGCATCATACTTCATGCTTTTAAGGTAAATCACTCTATCATGAAGGCAAATAATTGAATCAAAGAAGAAAACAACACTAGAGCACGTCCGTGCACCAGATCTTGCTCAAGCTGGAAGTCCTCGCTCAAGAGGGGGAGGTTCTCTTGCTCAAGCGAGCCCTTTTCGCCTAGGTGAGAGCTTAAGCAGTGGAACAGTGAGTTTTTGTGATTTCTCACTTAGACGAGACCTCCTTGCCTAAGCGAGTTTACTTCTCGCTCAAAATTAGAGCTCATCACTTGAGCGACAACTCGAGCAGAAACATAGGAGAGTTTCTAATGTTCTCGCTTGGGCAAGACTCGCTCGCCTGGGCAAGACTTGCTCGACTGGGCAAAAAGACTAGGTTTTCTCCATTGTTCACGCATGCACGCCAAAAATCAAGCAAATACACAAGCCAAAAGTATTTTCACACTATCACCAACATTATTCATGCATCTATAACTCGAAACAAGCCCAAAATAAGTAAACTAACTTAAAACATGCAAGACCCTAGCTTTCTTTACCTGGACAGATGTTAGCCAAAGAAACAAAGACCCAAGGAAGAGCATTCCATCACTACAATAGCTTATAGAGCTAGAAAACAGAACCAAGAGAGGCGAAGAAGAAGAAAAAAAAAATGAGACCACCTATGAGACTCACATAAGACCAGAGTTACCAAACATAAGAGAAACTCAAGGACAAAGATTCGAGTTCAATTTACGTGGGAAAGGAGCGTTTTTGGTTTGCTTAGAGGAGAACTTGCTAGTGCCCTAGCTCAGCTTCTGTAAGGAGAGAAAAGAGAGAGTAAAGGAAACAAAATGGGAAAGTGGAATGGAAAGAGTTGAAGAGTTTTCTGAAACAGCCAAAAAGCTAGTGGGCTGACTTGGGCCTTAACACTTGGTCTGGCCCATCTTATAAGGCGGAAAAAAGGGGTTTATAATCCAAATATATAATGCTTTAAAACATTGGAACAACAAAAAATAACTTAATTGCTTAATTAGTGATTTAGTCATTTAATTTGTTAGTTTGGTTCATTTTGGCCCTCTTATTATTTTTTGTTTCAATTTAGTACTGTAAATTTTTTCAAAAGGTTCACTTTGGTCTCCTTATTATTTTTTATTCAATCTAGACATTATTTTCTTTAAACTGATTCAATTTTGTCATCTCCGAATTGAGACCAAATTAGTGAATTGCAACTTATATGTACTTTTAGAATAATTTTTTATAATTTATACATCAAATTACTCCACCTAAAAACTAAAATTATTTTATTTTTTACCCTCCACCTAAGTACTCATATTTTTTTACCCTTAGGCAGAGTGATTTGATGTATAAATTCTAAAAAAAGTATTATAACATGTATATATAAGTTGTAATTAAACTTAATTACTAATTTGGTCTTAAATTGGGGAGGATAAGATTGGATCGTTCGAAAAAATAAAAGGACTAAATTGAGTGAAAAATAAAAGAATAATAAGGGAACCAAATTAAACATTTTTTAAAGAAAATGAAGGAGTAAATTGAACCCAAAAATAATAAAGGAACCAAAATAAACCCAAACAACAAATTAGAGAACTAAATTAATAATTAAAAAAATCAGTGTTTTAACAACATTTTAACAAATTTAGATTAACAGGACTAAATCCACGTATTTCAATAAACTTAACAAAATTTTATTAAAAAGACTAAATCCACGTATTTCGAAAGATGAAGAACTAAATTGGTCCAAAGATTCAAAAGACTAATTTCAAAATTTACTAAGAGGTAAGGGACTAAAACATATTTAACTCTTTATTAAATTTTGGATTAAAAAAAATATAATTCTAACATGATAGACACGTTTGGAAAATATTCTAATTAAGTTTATATAAAGTAAAAGAATTAACAAATAAAAGAAAGTTAACAAAAATACACATGCAAATCAAAGTAAAATAATATAAAAAAAAGTAACAGAAATATATTATATTCTAATATGTAAGCACGTAAAAATCTGATCAATTTAATAAATTAATGATTTGGCACATCTAATGAAATTGATTTTTATGGCTTGCGGCTTGAAGAAAGTTCAACACGAGTTTAACATCGATTTGTAAACGACAAAGACTCTCAATAAAATTGACAAAGCACAGGTCATTTTCTCTGAAGCCATTTTCGTCTTACAGTTAACAAAGAAACAAAAATAATTACGTATGAAAAACAAAAGAAAAATAAAATAAAGAATAAAGATACTTTGACACATGATAATGTTACTACTAAGTAGCAAATAAAATAAGGATATCATGTATCATTACACATTCTACCTATCTGCTAACAAATATACTAAAAGCGAATGGTTTAATAAGACGCTAGTATGGATCGACTAAATAATATTAATAGAAACAAATTATTCGTTCAGTTATATATATATATATATATATATATATATATATATATATATATATATTCAATGGTGTGATTTTGATATTATAAATATCTTTTTTATAACATATATCAACAAAATATTTAATTAATTTAATTATTAAAATAATATATTATTATTATTATGGTACTGATACTGATATTGATATATATATATATATATATATATATATATGATAATATCTTTTATTTTATAATAGAATATGTTATAGAACTCAAAAATTCAATAATAGATTCATATGACATTTCTCCTGAAATTACAATTGAAATTACAATCAGATTCTCATTCGTAACTTTTTTTCTTACTCACATGAGAGTATAAGTCTTTTACATAATAAGACCACTAGAATCTTAGTACCTCTAGCCTACCCCCGATCCGATAAGAACAAACATTAAACATTTACACTTTCAATTTGATTCCATCATAGCGCAGGCCTTTCAAAGGAAATTTCTTTCTGTTCCTCCACGCTGAACTCTAACCACTTCATTGTCTTGCAGAGTTTTATGAACAAGAAAAACCCAATTCCAGCAACAGTCATGATACCACTCACCAAATAAACAGTTTTAGTAGCAATAACCATTATGAAAACCAGAAAACCAGAGGGTATGAAGCACATCACAGCCAACAATGGCAGCCTCAGGGGAACACGGTAAGGCCTTTCAATGGAGGGCGACTTCCATCTCAGCCAAAGAAACGACGCAAACTCCAACAACATCCCCAAACTGTACAAGAAATTCGCCGAAGAAATTATGTCGGTGAAGTCCATGTAAGACACACCAATAGATATCAAAGTCGATAGCAGAATCCCCAACCAAGGCGTGCCGAACCACTTTGACCTAACTCCAAAAAACTTGGGCAGAATCCCGATCTCCGCCATGCCCAGAACCTGGTACGCGCTGCTGCTCAATTGGGCCTCGAAAAGACCAATTGTCGACAACACTGCCCCGACTTCAATCCAGATTTTCAACCACTTCCCCGCGATGATTTCCGCAGCCTGCGCGTGGAACCCAGTTTCCCATTGGCTCTGGTCAACCGAAACTGCTCCAGTGACGGCGAAGAGAGGGATCAAGTAGGAGACGCAGGTGAAAATGACTGCAACAAAAAGGGCCAAAGGGAAAGTCTTGTTGGGTTTATCAACTTCCCCGGCTAAGGTACTGACGTTGTCCCAGAAGTTGAGGTTCCAGAAGAGCGTGTTGAAGAACAAGTTCCAATCTTTCTTAACCCCCTTCTGACCCAAGCTAACCCACCTATGGGGCTTAATCTTGGGGATGGCGATGAGGGACATTAGCACGAAGGGGGAGAGAGAAACCACCGCGAGTAACACAGCGACGTTACCCACGATGGTGAGGCCGGTGTAGTTGAGGAATGAGAGAGCCAGGGTTGAAGCTATGACTGCCACCTGGCGGGGCCAGCCAGATCGGAGAGCGGGGATGATTTTCTGGACGTATTCGATGCAGAGGACCGGGAAAGATGCGATGTTGATGACACCACTCAGGAACTTCCACGTTCCCATTAGGGAACCCCAGAAGGGCCCGAAGGCCCGTTCCGCCCACAGCACAAAGCCACCGTTTCCGGGATAGGCGGTGGTTAGCTCCGCAGTGATTAGGGCTTCGGGGACGCTCCAGATGAAGGGGAATATGAGGAAGCCCAGGAGAGCAAGCAGGGGGCCAGCCGCTTGAACCGCGGGCTCTTCGCCGTAGGGACCGCCGGCAACTTCGAAGTAGATGAGGAATATGAGAGGGATGAGAGTGAGTTTCTTCACTTGGGCGGCGTTTCCGGAAGCGGTGGCGGTTGCAGTTTCGGTGGCGGGCAAAGAAGGTGTTTCTTCGACACCCATGACCACTGATTGCCCTGTTTGTTTGAAATGGTTGGTTCTTTTATAAAAGATGGGAACATGTAACCGAAACAAAATTATTTTTTTGCCCCTTTTTCACTTTCACTTACTGCGAAAATGTATACAAATAAAGCGAAAAATTTGACAGTTTTTAGACCGAAAAAATTAGAGATCCTATGTAACATATCGATTATCACTGATCTTAACATTTTAAAATATATTAAAAGTGCATTTTTAATATTCAGAAAAAATAGTATTCAAAAAATCAATAAAAAATTTGAATTCGACGACGATATGAACACTAAAAAACAAAATTAAAAAAATATCTTTGCAAAATATGATTAAAACTACCCAAATCTTCATTATTCTTTTGAGCCAATTATCTTTAAGTCAAAGTATTGAGTAGAATATATTCAAAATAAATACAAATTATGTAAAGTGACTTATAAAATATGCAAAAAGACAAATAGAAAATATATGCAAAGAGGATATGCCTGAGAATATAAAAAAATTGAAGTTGTTATTTTCAAATGAAACTTAAAATTAGATAGTTTTTAATAAATAAATTATTAACAAATTTTCATATTTAAAAAAAATCATATTCAAATAATATAAATTATAAGTATTTTAAGTAACATTCTTATTAGGTATTGACCACTCGTAATTTATTATTGGAAGTTCTTCACCACATGATAATTTATTTATCTCACTGTATTATTAAAACTTGAATATCTTATTTAATATCTTAATTTAATACCTACACTACATCTCAATAGTCCTTAGTTTTTTTGTTTTTTATCCACAATATATTAATTGAGAATACTAGTAATTATCATTGACATATTCAAAACATCACATTTAATCACACACACATTCATATGCACAAAATATCATCGATCAAACCAAATAATTCACACCTTATCATTAATCAAATAGACTTCATATCTCATACCATTCATTAAATAACCCTTTTAAACATATTTATCAAGTTATCTAGATATATACAAACATTTTCAATTATTTTCCATTCATACAATTAATTTAAATTAAATATACTATTTTTGAAAGAGAGTCAATTCTTTAAGTACAATTATTTTTCTAACCATAATAAATTAGAAAAAATATACTAACTACTTTTGGATTTGAAATTTTAGGGACATATTTTAATTCATGGAACACTTTACAATTTGCTTGGTGATCAAAACTTAAATACCTTTTGCTTTCTATAAATTCAACCGTTATGCATAATCTTGCAACTTCCAAATCCTAAATTAACAATTCATTTATTTCCCAATAAATTGCATTAATTAACTAATAAAACATGGATAATATGTTATAATTAATTTCACTCAATTTAAATAAATTAAATTTGTTTAAGGATAACAATGGGGTGGGGGTAGGTATTTATAATTCTGGATTCCAAGGCATTGACATGCTCTACCAAGGTCTCATAAACACTAGGTGTATCTCTACATGTCACTCTCTTGGTATATTCAAGTCCTCTAACCAAATGATCATGGTTAGGAGTAGGGTAATTTAAACCATGTATTAAACCAGTTCCAGAAGGATGCCTTTGTAGAAACATGTTGCATTACTCAATATTGCTAGTTCCTGTAAGAAATTTTTAGTATAATAAAATATATTTAGGATCTCACCACTCTTCTAAGTATTTCACTCAAATTCTCACTCATGTATCACACTTATAGGCTTTTTCTTGATTGCACTCTCTTGCCTTACACCACTCAAATTTCCTTTAGGCCTTGACAAAGAACTTTAGTAGCTTAAGCAAAGAGTGAACAAACAAAGTGAAAAAGCGTTGCAAGATCTAAGTCTTGACTCAAGAGGATAAAGAAATACAAAACTCTAGACAAAACTTCAAGGAATTTTAAAAACACAAAACAAGAAAATTAAAATTAGAAAATAATAGGATTACCAAAGAGATTTAAAGGAAACAACACGAAGACTCTAAGAGAAAGACTGATTGCAAGTAGATATCAATACACCACAAATAAAATTGCAACAAAAAGTTATGTTGAACTCTCCATTTTTTATCTTTTTTTTTTCAATATATATTTGTTTCTTTTTGACTTTGATCCACAATTTTTTTTTTCAGTTCAATAAAAAAACAAACTTAAACAATTTATCCTTCAAACCCTCATACTCATGTGAATCAAAGTAAGTGCACTTGCAAATCCCAACACAAAAACAAATAATTTCCACAAGTCAAATGTAGAAATACACAATTTAAACAAAGAACAGAAAAGAAAAAAAATATGCCAAATAAAAATAATTAAACCAAATTGGAAACAACCTTAAGGGTTTTACTCCTTACAAATGAAACAAACAAAACTTAAAACAAAACACAGAACAAACAAACATTGAAAATTTGTAATTTTTTTATGTGAAAGAAAAATAACATAGAAGAGGAAATTCAAACCAGAACCTTGCTCTAGATACTAGATGATATGATCCTATCTAGGAAAGAATATGATCGTTTCTGAATTTGAAACCTCAAGGGGCACCACACGAATAAATCAGAGAAGAACGCAAAATAAGACAGAGATGGAGGACGCCACAATCTAGTAGATTGATATGTCATGAAAATTCGCCACAAAGATGTTAATCTTTGATAAGAACCGGAGGCCTAAGCCAAGAACAAAGAGAATCATCTCTTTAATGAAATCAAATTCAATATATGATTAAAAGTGTTTACATTGTTTTTTTTACCTCTATATATAGGCACATAAGTTTAAGAAAACCTAAGAACCCTACAAGAAGGCCCAAGTCCAAAACATAAAATCATAAACTAATTAATAAAAAAAGCGCAAAGCCAAAAACCATAGAACATAACTAATTTCTAAGAGGAAACCCAAAGTCTAAAAACATAAACTAATTTTCCTAAAAACTATCCTTCAAATGTGCTTCAAGCCATGATCTTCATATTCTTTGAAATTTCATATTGCTTGTAGCATCAGGAGTCTTGAATAGTTTTGATCTTTCAATCTCTTGCTTCTTACCCTTCTCATAGGCCCTTTAAATTGTAAAGGTTCATCTTCAAGTTCTTCTTGTATGGAATCTTGGGATAGTCCTCTATCATTTTCTCCTTCTTTAAGATAATTTGTCCTCAAATTTGTACACTCGAAGTTTAGCAGATAGTCCTCTATCATATCCTCCTTCTTAAAACGATTATGCATAACGGTTAAATTAAATATACTATTTTGAAAGACAGTCAATTCTTTAAGTACAATTATTTTTCTGACAATAACAAATTAGAAAAAATATACTAATTACTTTTGGATTTGAAATTTTAGGGACATATTTTAATTCATGGAACACTTTACAATTTGTTTGGTGATCAAAACTTAAATACCTATTGCTTTCTATAAATTCAACCATTATGCATAATCTTTCAACTTCCAAATCCTAAATTAACAATTCTTTAATTTCCCAAGTCTAAATTGCATTAATCAACTAATAAAACATGGATAATATGTTATAATTAATTTCACTCAATTTAAATAAATTAAATTTGTTTAGGAATAACAATGGGGTGGGGTAGGGTAGGGTGAGACGAGTTTCATTAACGCATGTCCATTTTGAAAGTAAATTTTTATCTTCATCTTCATACTCATATCCATATCCATATCCATTTTATTACTGTTTCAATATTAATTAATTATTTTTCATATAATAAAAAATAAAAATGGCACCAAAGGAAACATAATGTTATGAAATATTTGACATAAAAAAGACATATTCTCACATTTTGAACGATAGAAAATGTCGCCCAGCGATGTAGAAATAGAGGCACCTTAGGTCTCATTTTTGTTACTACTGCCTAATAGTTCTCCTTCCACGCACAGTGATATAGATAATGCAGTACAAAAATACACTTCTAATAAGTCAATGTCTCGATTTTAGTGGCTACAAAGCTCGTATAATCAATTCATATACCAAACATAACTCAACATTAATTCAATACTCTTAAGGGTGACTAAGCGGGTTGGATCCGACGGGCTAGCCCGTGTTAAAAAGGGATGGGTCAGGTTGAAGATTTCAACCCGCCAACTCGTTTTTGACTGACTCGTCCAATCGATCAATTTGACAAGCTAAAATACGGATCAGCCTATCCCGACTTATTGGCTCCTTTTTTTAATTAAAAATTAAAATAAAAAATAATAAAAAATATTTTTTATATTATATTTTTTAAGAATGTGTAAATATATAATAGTATTTTAATTTAAATCATTAACACTTACAAATTAAATTCCAATTATTAATTATACTAGAGTAATATAACATGTAAATATAATAATTATTTTAATTTATCTAATTAAAAATATTAACTAATCAATTAAAAGTTTAAAAAATATTTGATATGATTAAATATGCTTTTAATATTAATTTATATGCATATACAAAAAAATTTAAAAAAAAAAATTGAAAAATTTGAAAACAAATTAAAAAAAAAAGTGACGGGCCAATCTTGCCCAACCCGTTAACCTATCCTATACAGGATGAGTTACTATTATTGGCCTATTTCTATTTGACAGACCAACCTAATCCGACCCATTTTTGACAAATCACGAAAGGATTGACCCAAAACAGGCAGACTGACCTGTTTTGTCACTTCTAAATACGCTCATCCTATCCTATTTAATTACACAAGTCCAATAAATCTCAAAACAATACTATCTCACATTGCCATTCTAAGTTATCCAAACCATGTTAAAATTTATTATCGCTTCAAAAAAATCTCATGATTCATAATTCAAACCATGTTAAGATTATTTAATATGAAGGCAAGAAGATTAATTAGTATTTGTTGTTAGCATAATGTTTAATGTTTGCTTTGGACAAATTATTTTTACGTGGTTTATGGAAATTCTTGATGTTTAAGTACAATTTTAATATTTGTTTTTCAAGCATTATATTATTTAAATTTTTTCAAAATCTTGTTACTTGAGGTTAATTAATTGTGATTATAACATTCAAGAATGTAGAAATGAAAGTTCTTTTAAAAAATAAATTAAAAGTTATCTATTACATCAGTTAACGTCAAAGTTGATGTAATATATGTTACATCGGTTAAGATAAAAGTTGACGTAATATATGCGTATATTACATTGGCTTTCACTTTATCAATGTAAAAGCTAACAATTTTCTTTTTAAAAACGTACACATGTTAGATGACTTATTTGAACAGCCGATGTGTTTTGTCCTTTCAGTAACTTTTTTATTATGTAAATACTAAATCTATAACAATATATAAAGGGGATTCTTCTTTTTGTGTCCACTTTTCAAAATACCGATTTTATCCTTTAAATATAATAATTTATTAAATTTTTAAAAATTGACCGTTATTTTTATAAACTTTTTAT
>Ga0209589_1003877_pt1 | contig 26027 bp, 16 predicted proteins | sample CowpeawhiteBW_FD_187525 | JGI IMG/M metagenome (GOLD analysis project Ga0209589, IMG submission 187525) | Root nodule microbial communities of legume samples collected from California USA - Cow pea white BW (SPAdes) (version 2) | ecosystem: Host-associated > Plants > Roots > Nodule | place: USA...
ATAATATTTAATATATATATATATATATATATATATATATATATATATATATATAAAGTTTTAAATAATTATATTTATAACAAAATAAATTAAAAGGTTGTATTAATTATTTATTTCAAAGGTTTAAAATTTATATTTATAATAAAATACACATTTTTTAATATTATAAATTTGTTTTATATTTATTGAATTTATGTTTTACTATTTTCAATTTTAAATTGTTAGTATGACTTTAATAAGATTCGGAAAGGAAAATCTAACAAACTAATTATCTTAAAATATAGTACTAGTGTATTTATATTGTCATTAGATAAATCAAGGAATATATCTCATATTTTATATTGTTATTAGATTAAACAAGTCTAATAACAAATATTAAAGACAGATACTAAAACACACTAAATGCAAATAACTTATATTTAAAGTATTCACTTTTTTCTACACTATTTTTTTAATTTTAATTCTATCATTTTATAATATCAAATCACTAGGTAATTTAATAAAATTAAATTAAAGAAATATTTTACTTTTATTTATAAAATATTATTATTTAAAAAATATTATAAATTTATCGATAACCCAAATTGTTTATAGTGTCATGTAAAAAATCGTCATGTAATATTTTTTTCTTACAAAAAATTATGGACAAAAAAAACTTTTATCATTTTTATATTAAATTATAATATAAGTATTTTTATTGTTGAATATTTTTCATATTTTTAGTATGTAACAATTAAAATGATATTATTTAATAAAAAAGCCACCATTAATCATATGGACATAGAAATTATTGGAATAAGGTTTTAAATAATTATATTAGTAACTAAATAAATTAAAACAATGTACCTAATAGTTCATTTCAAAAGTTTAAATTACATATTTATATTAAAACAAACTCTTTCTTTTTAATATTATAAATTTTGTTTTATATTCTTTGTTTTCATTTTTTACCATTTTCAACTTGAAAATGCGAAGATTAAGACTTTAGTCTGGGCAAAATATGAAAAACAAATTACGTCTCCTATAACTAATTATGGGAAGCATAAATTTCTTAGAAATAAGATATGAAATGCCCCTAGCCAAAATCTCATCGTCAAAACAAAAAGGAAAATGAGAGTGAATATCCTTATCTTAACCCTCAACCACAAGTGAAATAGCAAACAAAACCACTATTAACTCGGATAGAAACATGAGCAAATTGCAATATATGAATAGTCCACGTAAAAAAAATTTCATGAAATCCAAAGCAATCACAAGACTTGAATTAAGAAATGCATATTAATGGTATCAAAAATTTGGTTATATGAATCTTGATGACTACATTATCGCCCTTGATATTTTCAAAAAGAAAAGTTATAATTTCAGAAGTAATATAAATACAATATTTAACACTTTTCCCTTTAATGAAACCAATTTGATTAAGTTAAACAATCCTACTAGCAATCACGTCAAGCCTATAACCTAAATTTTTTGTAAATATTTTGAAATGATAATTAATTATTGTTATAGGACGAAAATCAATTATATGTTCTGCATCGCCAACTAAGAATAAGAGAAACAATGTTCAAATTCACACCAAGGAGGATCCAACCTTATCAAAAGAATTGTTGGACATCAACACCAACAATACCCAAAAAGTGATAAAAGAAATTTGCCAAAGCCATATGGACCAAAAGCACTATCACCATTAAGAGAAAAAACTGCATGCTTTACCCCATATAGATCATGGCATTTAATCAAAAACATATTTTTATTATCAATCACTAGAGAAGCAATAAGAAGCAATAAAATTCTACATATCGGTGAAAGAAACATCATGATCAACTATAACAACATATAAATTGGTATAAATAGACAAAAAAAAAAATCCTCAATCATTGTTAAATCAGAAATAACTTAATCATCATGATGCAAATTAAAAATACCCCATGCATTATGCTTCTTGCGAATCACAACATGAGAAAATGCAACATTCTTTTCCCCATCTTTAAACCATTTCATCTTAGCCTTTTTTCCTTCCAATAAATAGCTTCACAATCTAGAGAAAAATTTAAATCATCTTTAATTTATGCCAAATGAATTAGCAAAGCATCCAAATCAAAGGGAGACATTGTTGAATATAAGAAAGGAGGCCTTGATTCCACCAATAGCTTATGTGTATTTCCAAAAACATTTTTATTCTAGTCTTTTAAAACAACTTTATGTCGTTAAAATTTCCTTTGCAAAATCGACATAGGATAACCAGAAGTAGGAGCACTCTAAGAGCTATAAATTAAGGAGAGAGAATTTAGATGAGACATCCACATCTCCACAAATTGAAAAGAGGATGGCTTGGAAATCCCAATTGAACGAGAAAGAGAAAGGAGCAAGGGATGATGATTCGAACAATTTTGATGCAAAACATTAACACGACAAGAAGACCAATTCTCAAGGTAAGGAGAATTACAACAAAAAAAATCTATCAAGCCTTATATCATACGGTGCATACCTCAATGAAAGTTCGATCGAGTGAAATAGGAGACATAAGATGGAGCCACAACAAGCCAAAACCCTTTTTATATCCTTTAGTGAAGAGAAAACGAATTCATAAAACCCTTTACCAAGAGGAATCCTCTTCTATTGACCCAAATGCTTCCAAGTCACAACAAGTTCTTACAAAGTTGCAAGTGTGTGAGGGGATTATTCCCTTTTGTCAATAGAACACTTATATACAAATGATTCTTACAATCCTCCAGACCAGCAAGAAAAAATTCCTTAGATATCTACATAAAAACCATGTATCCTTTTATATAATGAGAAGGTAATTGTAATAAAGGAATATCATGCACATTATTAAAAACTTATGCAAAAGTACCTTTTGTGCCCACATATTTAGAGATGATTTAGATGAGGGCAAAGGTCCCTAATCCTTTAAAAACCCCAAGGAATGTGAGAACCTAAGTACGAGGTCATACCTACACTAGGGAGCAACCTACCAAGAACCACCACAACCAACCCCACACGATTAAATCCTACCACACAGGATTCCAACCACCTTCATGAACAATTATACGTCATCAGAAGCGACACCAAAGTTTCTTCAAATCAGCACCATGCATCTCCACTTGTGAGAGGATATTGAGTTTTAGAAATAGAAGAATGGAGGAATTCTAAAATGCGGAGAGCGAAAGGTAGCAAATTGAAGAGAAAAATCAACAAACCCTAACACCTCCTTGACGCCTTTCACTTATTCTTATTTCCTATACACTTTTTTATTTTTCTATTAATTATAAATGACTTTCAATATAAGTTTTAAAGTGATTGTCATATAAATACACATTTTTAACAAGTATAATGTATACCTTTTATTATAATAAAACATGATTAGATATTATAGTATTATATATATATATATTATAATTTTTTTTTATTTTCCTTTTTTGTTTGACTTATTAGGATGATTCCTATTATTCATAATTTTTTTTATGCAAATGAAATACATTTTGATTTAATACATTATTTTATTTTTCTCTTTCTTAATATGGTATTAAAAGTGTTTTTTTATATTTATTTCAATAATTTTTTGTTCTATCATGAATGTCATGGATGAAAACTCTAACGTTTGATGATCAACTACTCTAGTAGTATAATTAGGTCTACTTTACCGATCCTTTGTTTGAAGGAAGATGAATCACTAATTTATTTGTCAATACTGAAGTTGTTAGTTCCATATCATGTTTTCAATCTTATGGATATATCACTAGTAAAACCTTTGTGTTACCTAATCAATTTATTATTCCTATAATAGCTATTGGTGTTGTTTAACTCTCTCTTGCATTGATGCTTTATAATGTTTTTATGTACCTCAATTTAATTTCATTTTGTTGTCTGTTGGTGCTTTACTAACCCATAGTGATTGTCAATAACATTTCTTAAACACAAGATTTTTTTATCCAAGAGATGATTCACTTCAAGAAAATTGTAGATAGTAAACTTGTTGAATGATTGTACACATGGGGTCTTTCAAGTTTTTTTACAAAGTAATTGTAATTCTATTTCATGCAAAATCAGTATAAATATTGTTTTTCAGAACATCGATTCTTATAAGAATGCTTGTGTTTGATAGTTTACATTAGGACATGTCTTTAATAAAGTCTTTAGGCTATTTTGTGCAATGACACTTCTTTTAATATTCTACATAATTTTTCTACTTTCAATTGTCATTGTCCTCTAAGTAAGTTTAGAAAATTATCCTCCAATCGTCCTAATCATGATTTGATATATTACATTGTGACACTTAAGAGTCTTATGGTAAGTGTATTGTATGGCCATTGAACCATCGGTCAGGCGGACCAAGGACAAGCGGTTGTAGGCTGCCCGCTACAGGCGGACCTTTTCTTGGGACGTTGATGTGTCAATCCCTTTGGAGTAGTTTAAAGGGAGCTCGCGACCAAATGCCCCCGCATTCTTCAAATAAAGTCTCAACTCTGAACATGCTAAATTGGCTACTTGTCGGTCAGCCGGACTGAACGACCCCGTGTTCAGTTTCAGTTGAACTTTATCTCCGTTCCTGTGGAGACCCTCATCTATGAGGCCAGCCGACAGGTCGCACGACCCGCCAGGCAGCCAAACCGAAACTGAACCAGTAAGCTGAAAGTTAATTAAAGTAAAGTAAGTTAGTAATCAAGTTTAAAAAGCAATTGGGCCATGATTAAGGAACCCTAATCACAACCCCACACCAAAAACTATAAATAGAGGCCTAAGGTAAATTGGTAAGAACTTTTAACTCGCATTTATTACAGCATTTATTGCTACCACCGGTCGGATTTGAACTAACTTAAGCATTAGAGCCTTTTAGACAGGTACCCCAATCGTCCGATCAAACGAGCGGAAGGAGAAAAAGACATTGAACAAGAGAAAGAGTCGAACAGGCTAACTAAGGAGAACATTGGATAAAAAGACACAAGGGTAATTTGAGTGTTCAAAGTAGGTGGTTGGCCCCTACACCCGAAACATTTTGGCGCCCACCGTGGGGTCGAGCAGTCATCTATAGACCTTATACCCTTATGGTGACCACAAGAAACCGGACAAGCAACGCATACGGAGGAGGAATGGCTGACGATCAGGTTGACACTAGAGAGATGACCAGAGCTCTACAACAAAGGATGAACGATATGTAGAGGAACTACAAAGCACATATACATGTCCTGCAGGAAGAAAACACCGTTCTTAGGCAAAAAGATGATCCCATCCCCTCAATGCCGACCATGCCGAACCCTGGTCAGACCAGCAGAGCACAACCCAGAGCGGAAGCAAACCAGCTGGCAAGTCGACCTTACTCGACGGAAGGGGAACAATCACAACCACAGCGGGTTGAGAGAAACCTGACGTCTAAGGGGCTTTCCCTTCACACGGTGGTTGAAAGCTCGGGAGCTAGCAGGGCCGGGCACCCGTCCCGCCTGGTGGTGCATGTAGAGAAGTTTCCTCTTCACCCAGTTTATTTTAGAGACCCCACTACCCAGCCGGTGGAAGGTGCCAACTTTTGACAAGTATGATGGCACGACGAACCCTGATAATCATATGTGATTTTTCACGCACCAGATGATGTTCCATGCTGTGAGCGACCAGATCTGGTGTTGTGTTTTCTCGTCTTCCTAACGGGGGAAGCGCTCGAGTGGTTTTTCGAGCTGCTAGCCAACACCATAGATTGCTTCGCCACGCTGAAGGCCAGATTTAGCACGCAGTTCGCACCTCTCCGACCGACCATTCTCACAGTGGATGCCTTAGTCAACATTCGCCAGGTGGATGGCGAATCCTTAAGAAGCTACTTAGATCGGTACAACCGAATTTCATTCAAGATCAAGGATCTCAGTGATGAGATCGCCCGACACCATTTCTCATACGGCCTACAATCGGGTGTCTTTGCGGATAAGATAAGCCGCAAAAGGCCGAAGACGATGGAAGAATTGAGGGAACGTGCAACACAATTCATACAGATGGAAGATATGCAAGACTTCCAGGTAAAGAAGAGGGAGAAGGAGGATGCAGCGGTGGAGAGGAACACCCCAAGGCCAAGCAAGTTGACCATCAATGAATGATCAGCCACACCCTTAGGGACAAAATCGAGGAACTCATTCGACAAGGGCAGTTGAAGAAGTACATCAAGCAGGATCACCCTGCTCATAGCCTAGAAAGAAAAAGGAGTCCGGTTCGTGCTCGCTCCCAGTTCAAGTGAAACGACTGACCGAGGAGGGAGTCAAAGAGGAAAAGAGAGGAATCGTCCAGAAGACACCACAAAAGCCGAAGCCGAAGCAAGAGTAGGGACAAGCCTTTAGGAGGCTACATCAACACCATTTCCAAAGGATTTGTCGATGGAGGATCAAGATCCTCCACCCGAAAAAGGCACGTTTGGGAGCTCAAGTCGGTGCACCTGGTAGAGAAGAAAGTGCGATCCATGTCGCCTATCACCTTCACCGACGACGACTTCAAAGTGCCCGACCCAAATCATGACGATCCGATGGTAATCTCCATCGAGGTGGCGGAGTATGGGATTGACAAAGTCCTGATCGACTAAGGAAGCTCCGTCAACATTCTATACTGAAAGACGTTCCAAAGAATGAATTTGTCTGAGGATCTTATCGTCCCCTACAACGAGCAGATCGTCAGTTTCTCAAGTGAACAGGTGGACACCCGAGGTTATCTAGACCTTCGCATCAGGATCGGCTTAAGGCGAGACGGTCGGGAGGTAAGAGTTTGATACATTTTGGTCGAAGCTAACACCTCTTACAATGTTTTGCTAGGAAGGCCCTGCCTGAACGCCTTTGAAGCGATCGTCTCCACCTTCCACCTAGCGATGAAATTCTCATTTGACAAGGGAACGATTTGCACCATGCATGCTGACCAGCAGATCGCTAGGCAGTGTTATGCGACCGGGCTGAAGGTGGTTCCCTACCGTCGTCCGAGGAAACAACATCGATCGGAGGTCGCAATAATCGACCTTGATCCTCGAACCAACACAGAGGATCAGATGTAGCTCGAAGGTGAGACCAAGGAGCTACCGATTGGTCGACAGCCAACACAAGTCATCAAGTTGGGAAGACAGCTAACTCTAAAGGAGGAGGCACTCTTAGCCAAAGTCATCGACCAGAACAAGGACCTCTTCGCCTGGACGTCCGCCGACATGCCTGGCATCCATCCTAATGTCATGTCTCACAAGCTGGCCACCTTCAAGGAAGCCCGATCGATCGCACAAAAGAAGTGGAAGATGTGTGAAGAACTGAAGCAAGTAGTCGAGGAAGAAGTTAAGAAGCTGCTAGAAGCCGGATTCGTTCGGGAGATCAAGTACACCACCTGGCTGACTAATGTGGTAATGGTAAAGAAGTCAAGTGGAAAATGGAGAATGCGCACGAACTTCACTGATCTCAACAAGGCCTGCCCAAAGGATGCCTATCCGCTGCCGAGCATCGATCGACTCGTCGATGGAGCCTCTGGGCACAATTTTCTAAGTTTTTTGGATGCCTACTCCGGGTACATCCAAATCTCGATGTACGACCCCGACATATCTAAGACGACATTCATCATCAATCAGGCCAACTACTGCTACAAAGTAATGCCTTTCGGTCTGAAGAACGCATGAGCCACCTATCAGCGCCTTATGGACCATATCTTCTGAGACCAGATCGGCCGAAGCATGTAGGTCTACGTTGATGACATGGTGATAAAATTGCAGACGGCAGACGAACATGCCCGTGACCTCAAGGAGATCTTCCATTAGGTGCGGAAGTACAATATGCGGTTGAATACGGAGAAGTGCGTGTTCGACGTATCGATGGGTAAATTCCTCGGGTTTATGTTGACCACCCGAGGGATAGAAGCAAACTTCGATAAGTGTACGACCATCGTGGAGATGAGAAGCCCAAAGAATCTCAAAGAGGTGCAGTGGCTGGTCAGTCGACTGACATCTTTAGTCCGCTTTTTGCTGCGATTGATAAAGAGGATCAAACCAATCCTCAAGATGATGAAAAAGCAGACTACTGATAAATGGGACGATCAGTGCGAGAATGCCTTTCAAGAAGTCAAGGCCATAATCGCCAGCCCACCTATCATGTGTCGACCGGTCGACGAGCTCCCCCTGTAACTATACCTATCGGTCTCGAAGGAAACTATCAGCGCGACTTTGGTACAGGAAAATCTGGAACAACGACCAGTGTATTTCATCAGCTGAGTTCTGTAGGACTCATAAACAAGGTACCAATTGGTGGAGAAGATAGTGTTGGCGTTGCTCACTGTCGCCCGACGATTGTGACAATATTTTCAAAGCCACCAAGTAATGGTCCGCACCGATCATCCTATCACCAAAATCCTTAGGAAACATGACTTGGCCGGAAGAATGATAGCCTGATCGGTGGAGTTATTTGAGTTTGGCTTGAAATACGAACCGCGCGGGTCCATAAAGGGCCAACATCTGACAGATTTTGCTGTGGGGCTGTAAGGTTCGACCACACATGGCTATTTATAGAAAATGTAAGCGCCACGTGGCAGCACCAGATCCACGCAATCACAAGACGATCAACAACTCAAGCAACGAGATGTTTCACCTCCCCTCTGACAGACACGATCTACGAAGCATCATAACCGTTAAAGAGTCCCATCGTTTCATTGTTCCTCGGTCGGACACCCTACTTAACGTTTTTCGCTTTTTCTCTGACATCGCTCAAGGCTTGGGGGGCTTGTGTACTGTATGGACATCGGACCATCGGTCAGGCGGACCAAGGACAAGCGACCGTAGGCTGCCCGCTACATGCGAACCTTTTCTTTGGACGTTGATATGTCAATCTCTCTGGAGTACTTTAAAGGGAGCTCGCAACCAAATGCCCCCGCATCCTCCGAATGAAGTCTCAGCTCTCGCTAAATCGACTACTCGTCGGTCTGCCGGACTGAACGCCCCCCGTGTTCAGTTCCAGTTGAACTTTGTCTCCGCTTCTGTGGAGACCCTCATTTATGAGGTCAGTCGACAAGTTGTAAGACCCGGGAAAATTCATTAATTAAATAATTAATTAATTAATAAATGCGAGTAGAAAGAGCCTTTATGGCACTAATTGTTGGTTGGTGAGACGTGGAAAAATGCTAGTTCATGTGGTTGAGAGTACTTTGATTGTGTGAGAGGACTTGGGTTCGAGTCTTATGTATGCCAATTATGTATTGTTGTCTTATTATTAATTTAAATTATGTGTATGAGTAGGGAATTGATAATGTAAACTGTTTTAGATTGGAGGGTATCACCAAATGTGATTTGGCATGGTGGTTATGCTTTGTTCTTGTAAGTGGAAGGTCACAGGTTCAAACCTTGATGTGCATAGAATAAGCTTTATTTTTGCTAACTATTAGTTGTGGTATGAATGTGAAGGGGTAAAGAAAACCTAGCAGAAGGTAACCATTAGGTGCTGAAAAATCACCCACTAAGGGACTTGAATAGCCATTAAGCCCACACAAAAGCCAATCCCGTTTTATTTTTAAAACCCATCTTAAAGGCACCTATAAAAGCCAAAATTTAGGTAAAGGGAAGGGTTTTGGCATTTCTGTTGAACTGCTATAGAGAGAAGCGCGAAATTGAGGCTGAGAGGTGAGGTTTTGGGTGTGTAAAGGGCTGAACTGAGAGGGAGTCTGTGGCACGTCATTGCAAACCAAGGAAATCAAATTTTCTTCCCAATTTCATTCGAAGTTTCAGGTTAGAGGAGCTGAACCCTTGTTGTTAAGTCTTTGGTCTGATTGTATGAGATTAATGATCTATTGACAGAGAATTCGAGTTGATTGTGGGGTGAATTCGGGGTGGGGTAATTGGATACTATTTTATTGGAAATTTCATGTGAATTGATGCTTATGATGGCTATTTCGTGTTGTGTATACTCTTATGGTATGAAAAGTGGGAGTGAGAGTCTTTATGGTGTTTGTACTTTGCTGTTCTATGAGTGTAAGGTGGTGAAACTGAATTGGTGTGTTTTGGTAGCGTATTTGGGTTCTCTGGTGCAGTGCTTATGGCGTAAAACAGTTTCAGAACCTGCAATTCTCGCTCGGGCGGGCGGGACTCGCCTAGGCGAGACATGTAGGGACTCATATTCTCACCCTACTCGAGGTTCTCGCTCAGGCGAACATAATTGGGTTTGAGCGACATAGACACTCGCTCAGGCGAGTGAGGTTCACCTAAGCGAGATAGTGACGAAGTTGCACGTGTTGAGCGCGACTTCTCGTCTAGGCGAGGGTTTTGTGGGTTTTGAGCGAACCAGGGTCTCGCTCAGGCGAGACGGCCTCGCCTAAGCGAGATGTCGTGGTCATGTGTGATGCTTTGTTTGCATTTTAGCCCAGACGAGTTTGAAATGGGTGTTTGGGCGAGAGATGATCTCGCCTAGGCGAAAGGCTCTCGCTTAAGCGAGATAACGTGGTGTGGTCACTGTTTTAAGCTCGCTTAGGTGAGTTGAGCTAGCCTAAGCGAGGCGGAAGGCTTAGCTTGGGCGAACGTCCTTGGCTTAATCGAGTTTATGCGAGTTACTATGTTGTTATGTGCCAGTGAGTGTGTTTTGGTTGTTTTATCCTAGGCATAGGATGTGTATGCATGTGGTGTGGTGTTTGGGCTTGAAGGACTAAGTCCAATAGGGGTCTGGGATGTGCTTGGTGGTTGGACACATGATGGGCATGGAACTGGTTGAGTTTCCGTCAGCTACTAATGGGCGAGGAGTCCTTAGTATGGTGATTGCATGTGTCGGGCGCACGATGGGCAAGGAACTGTGATGTTCCCGGCGGCTACTGTTGGGCGAGGAGTCCATAGTATGGTGATTGCGTGCGTGCCAGGGTCCAAGTTATGAGGCTTGGATGCTTTTACTACAGGCGAGGAGTTTGTAGGGTAGGACTATGAGCGAGATAGGCTCATAGGGTTGGACCACGAATGAGTTAGTTTCATGGGAGCACAGGAAGTCCCAAGACTTACTTCATGCATATGACTCATGAAGGACTATGAGGTCATGGTTAGGTGATTTGGAAAGTATGAGAATTTTAATTATGTTATTTTGGGTTGGGAAACATATTTATATTCATGTTTGGTTTATATATATTGTGCATAGCTCACCCTTTCTGTGTGTGTGTGGCGATGATCGGATAACTTGTTATTCGGGAACATATGATGTGACAGGTGGGCCAGGAGATGCTTAGACTCAAAATGAGGGCTAGCAGGGGATATTTTATATATATATATATATATATATATATATATATATATATATATATATATATATATATATATAGCTTTGTGAATATTATGTAACCCTGATGGGAGCTATCGACTTTTATTTTTAGTTTTATGAATTATGGACTCCTGATTTTATGACTATACATATTAAAGTTTTAAATTTTCCGTGTTTTGGGAAATAGTCTATATTAAATGCGGTTTTGGTTTTATTTCGAGTTTTAATTATTTAAAATCAGTAATATTCCTTAGGGATGTTACACAAGTCGCACGGCCTGCCGGTCGGGCGGCCAAACCAAAACTGAACTAGTAAGTTGAAGAAAGTTAATTAAAGTAAAATAAGTCATTAATCAAGTTTAAAAAGCAATTGGGCCATGATTAAGGAACCCTGGATAAAAAGACTCAAAGGTAATTTGAGTGTCGAAAGTAGATGTTTGACCCCTACATCCAAAACAGTAAGCCTATGACCACAAAATTTTCTTCCTGACCTTCAAAGATAATTATAGTCATTATACTTATACACTTTTGCTCACACAAAAATATGAAATTGCTAATGTAATAAAATATATATTTTTAATGGTTAAACTTGATTTGAGACATAGGTGTTTCGAGTGTGACAATGAAAAAAAATTGTTTGCTTTTACTATTTTTATTTTTCTAGCCAAAGAATTCATTCTACATACATTTTCTTTGTATAAAAATACTCCAACAAAATTCAATAATTGAAAAAAATATTAACATCTATGGCATGCAACTCAAACTTGATTTTAAATCATAAAAAGAAGCATGATGACGTGACAAAAACTTAAAGTAAAACATAATATTTTTTTAATTTATTTTAAACCACTAAGGAAAAATACGATAAAAAAAATATAAAATAAAGCATGATGATAATTTTTAAAGCGATTCAAGTATAAATCAATTTAAAGCATGAACAAAATGCATATCTATTTTACGTCTAGCAATATCACTAAGAAAAAGGCTTTAGATTTTCAAAACTTTCTCTTTAAACAAAAAGTCATAGAGAAATATTGAAGATGTTGACTAAAAGCCTAAACAAAAACAAAAAAAAACATTTAGCCTCTATGAAGATGGAGACATCATTCACAAAATAGAAGATAAAAAAAATATGACCCATTTTCAGATACTTCAACATTTAGTTAGAGTCTAGCTTCTGCTACATTCAACATTATTTCTTAATAAAGTTTTGTGGATGCAAATAACAAAGTCATAATGTGACGAAGAATCTCAATCATTTAAGTAGATATTGGACACATGATCCTCAAATTATATACAATAAAGAAAAGCTAAGTTCAAATAATGCATGATCAATATAATTACAATAAAAAAATGTCATAGTTATTTAGAGAAAATTACCTAAAAACTAAAAGACCTTGAAGCTTTATACAACTTCATGAAATTAACAACTTTTTCCAACTCATCCTTACTCATAAAAGTTGTATGTTGTTATATATACTCTCATCATCATCATGCCAAAAAGTATTAGGTTCATGCAAATGATATGAATTCCCTAGATAAAACTTGTACAAAAAAATATCACCAAAGTTAAAATACATTTTTATTCTTTATCTTACTTTTTTTAGCTTGAATTTAATCTCTTCAATTTATAATTACATGATCCAGTTAAATTACAAGTAACAAATTACATAAAATATCCATCATACAAACATTTATCACAGTGTAAAAGTTACCATTATCAGAGTAAAAACCATGAACACAAAATCTCTTCCTTGTTAGGATGTTGTTTTAACATCCAATTTTCACTTTCATTTTCAAGTTTTCACATGTACAATTTATAAAGAAAATTTCCTTCTTCACTTCTTTCATTAGTTTTTTCAATTTAATTCTTTAATTTTTTAAAAATATCAAATTTGGGACCATGAATAGTTATTTAAAAAGAATAAACCTAAGATCCTGGTGGATGGAAAAGAAAAATAGCTATACCAGCCAAAATAATCAAATTGACTGTCTTTAAGAAGTTAAAAGACTAAATTTGATGTTTTTAAAAATCTAAAAAACTAAATTTAAAAAACGGAAGAGTTTTATTTTTAAATTCGAATAAAATTAGGAATAAATTAAGAATTAAACCTCCTCCTTTTTTTTATTATTATTTTTTATTCCTTTGGTACAGTGAGGTAAAGGTTAAAAGGAGAAAACACCAAGAAGAAAAAAACAAAAAACGAGCCTTCATCAAACCCAGACCCAAATCCAAACCCAAACCCAAACCAAACAGACACACATGTCAGACACATCAAACACAACTCAACACAACACAGCACAAAACCTCAGCAAGAGAAGCAGAGAGAAGAGAGAGAAAGATAAAGTCACTGTTCACTTTCCCCATTCTCTTCGTCTTGGTTCTTTGGATTCAGAGTTTCGTTCCATGAATTCCAACAAGCGAGAGGAAGAAGACGACCTCTTCCTCCCACATCCTTCGGATCTGTCTCCACCGCCGCCGCCACTCACGGACCCTTCGTCGTCGTCGTTCTCACTCCTCTTCCCCTCCTCGCCCTCCTCCTCCCACTCCTCCCCTTCTCCGCCCTCCAAACCCCTCTTCATCTCCCCCGACCCTCACATCTCCTCTCAGTTCTACACCTTCACCCCATCCTCCCACGCCCTCATGCTCCGCTCTCTCCTCCTCCGCCGCCTCCCCTCCCCCTCCGACATCCGCGCCGCCACCCCGCGCAACGTCCTCGCCTCCTGGCGCACCGTCTGGAAGGACCGGAACGAGGACACGGCCTACCTCACGGCCTGGAAACGCATCCAGGACAAGCTCACCACCCACCACGACCCCTCCACCAACTCCCACTTCCTCTGCTTCAAAAACAACCCTCACCAGTTCGTCCCCCACGTCGACCAATGGCAGCAAATCGTCATGTCCCACCACGCCGACACCGACCTCAACCACCTCAACCTCAAGGACACCCTCGAACGCATCAAGCACCACTGGACCGTCGGGGCCAAGTTCTACGGCATCCCCGAGAGCTTCATCCGCGTCTGCGTCGCCGCCTGCCCCGCCTGCTGCGCGGCGGAGGGCTCTGCCGAGCCCTCCGCCTCTCGCGGTAAGCGCCGTCGCTTCGAGTACACCGAGAGCTTCGACGTTCCCGCTAGGGAAGTGCCCTCACGGCTCCAGCAGCTTGCGGCTAAGCATAAGGTCGTGCTTTGCATAAGACAGAAGTATATTAGGTATAAGCCTTTCATGGCTGAGGTAAAGGACTATGCTTGCCATCGGGCTGGTGAACCTGCTGCTAAGAAATCTAAGGTTTTGAAGAGGGAGCCTTACGCTTCCAAGAGGTGTGGATGTGGGTTTAGGATTAGGGCTATTGTTCCTATTGCCAATTACAATGAGAAGGATAAGAGTTTTGTGTATCAGGAAGAGGGGGTGGCGGTTTTTAAGCTTTATGCTGTGCATTCTGGACATGAGCCTGGGCCTTTGGATGGGAATGCCAGGATTATGCATAGGGTTGTTGGGCATAAGGGTGGTGGGTATTTGATGGATCAGGAGAATGTGTATGGGGTGAGTGAGGAAATGGATGGGGAGGGGGGGTTTGGGTTGTTGGGGAAGGAGGATGGTGGGGATTTGCAGTTTTCGGTGCTGCAACAGGTGCAGGAGTTGAGGAATGAGGTGGGGATGTTGGAGGGGAAGGTTGCAAAGATGCCGAGGGACATGTTGGGGTCGGTTTCCAGGGAATTGTACGAGGTTTTGAATAAGGTTAGGAGCATAGGGGAGGTGGGGTTGAAGCCAGCCGAGTTGATCACAGATAAGGTTGATGATGTGTTGGTTGGGGATAATGATCTTGCTAACTGGAGTAACCATCATGAGAGGATTTATGGTGATGGCAAGGACACGGAGCTGATTGAGGATGATGAGGACAGTTTTGGTCGGACACTGGGGGAGGTTGTTTCATGGGGGGATCAGATGAGGACAGAGTGCAGGAGTGAGAAGGATCTGATGAGTGACAGTTGTAAGCCTGAGAAGTGGTTGAAGTGCAGTGACTTTGATGAGAAGAGCATTCTTGATTGTGAGGAGGATAGTAAACTATCCAAGCCCATCAGAATGATCAGACATGATGAGGGGATAGTGTCGGATGTAGTAGGTCTTGGCTGTATTCAGGTTGATAGTTTCTACCAGGACAATTCTAAATGGTATGATTCTCCTTGTGCTTTGGATACTGGTGCTGATTGTGGAGATAGTGGATTCCGTCATGGAGAGATTTTATAGTGTCATGAACATTCAAGTTAATCTACTCTAACTTAGAGATCACATTCTGTTGTCCTGGCTAATGGCTATTTACCCCTTCCAACAAATAGAAGAAGAGGGATTGTACATTTATGTATACAGAAGATTGGAGCCGCTCACATCATGCCTTTTAGGTGTATTTATTATTTATTATTATTGCTTGTGGTTCTGTAAAGTGTAACCAGTATGCTTCTTGCACATAACTTCGTTATGAGTATGACTATATCTGTTAACCTTGCTCATGGACTTCGGCTTTTCCTTGTTTAATCTTGGTCCTTATAATGCACATCAGTGTTTTGAGTGATCTGCTTTAGTATTTAGAGAGATATTTGTATGTACTATGAGGAACTACTGGTGATTTATTTTCATATTGGACTATTGTGTGTGCGTCAAATTTTCTCTATGACTTGTATGCTTTGTACTCTCTGGCCATTTGCTTTATATATTTTCTCATTTCTTATATGCAAAAGTTCATTTAGCTTCTGGTTCAATTTGAAGACTATTGACTTTATGCCATAGGGGTGAGACAACCCAATACATCATCTGTAGCTCAGCCTAGTTGTTTATTTCTTCTTGGCACATGCCGTGACAATCTCCTTAGTATTGAATTGAAGAGTGAAGCTTTTTGGATTGAAGAATGAAGGTTTTTGGTGCCATAACAAATGCTTTCAGGTACCCAGTTTTTCCCCTCTCTATAACTTCAAAACTATGATGTTTATCGATTCTTGTAGCCCCCATCCATATCATATACCATGGTTGTTTTTGTGACAAAGGCCAGAATATATGTAGCTTTAATACAGGATTGGCTAATAAATTAAACAATATAAGAGGCAGATATCATATTCTCTAGTTGGGTGAAAGGAGTACCATAATCTAGTTAGATGGAACTTTACCACAAATATAATTTTTATTCAACTGATATTTTTTCGAACAGATCTTTGCTTTGTCCTTGTCTGGAGGCATTCAAGACATTAACCATAATCTATGCTTAATGGTGGGTGACCCAATTTTCAACTGTTAATGTGTAGGAGTTGGTCTACTTGTTGAATAAATGTTTCAGAGATTTTGGTATTGTTATACATTGCACCATCCTGCCTGAAGATCTATTTCTAAATGTAATTAGATTCGCAACATTGTTATATAAGTTCAGTGAAGAATCTCAGAGATGTGTACTAAAATTTGATTGCATTGTTGAACCTATTCTGCATTTAAATGTTATCATTGTTTTGTGTACCTTGTTGGAAGTCCAATGCAATTGAATCTTCATGAAGATATGGATGAACATGTTTTATATCAACTAATGAGTTCTTGGGCTGGCACTAATATATTTTTTTAAGCAGTTCTTGTTCTGGTCAAAGTCTGAATGCTCCAGTTAGGATCCTCCTAGAGACTTTGACCAGAACTTTTCTCTTTATATATACTCTTAAAATAGGATCTTTCCTTGTCACTTCTGGCTATAAATTGCAAGTCTTGTGGAAACAGTTTAAGGCTATCAGGGTTCTTTGTACTGTATTTACAATTCCTGTGATCAATATCTTAGATTATTGTTCTGTATTAATTGGTATTTGTGCATATTAAATTTCCTGTAAGTTGTAACTGCATGCTGCTCATGGATGTTTTGTAGCATACATATAGGTTAGATGAATATGTCCTTTATTTTTTCGTTTCTGTTTAGTGACCTATTTTAAGTGCCTAATTATTATCTTACATTTGTCATTCATAAGTTCCCATTGGCTCTCTGAAGGCTACTGATCTGGAGAAATATACCAGACATGAACCACTGTAAGGAGTAAGGACCAAGAAGATCATTGTACCCTGAAATTAGGTATGCTTCCATATATGGTTAGCAGGCTTGCTGTTTTCGGATGATAGCACACCTAGAATCCATTTCTTGTTTCTCATTGTGTTTCATTCATTACTGTGCTTGACATGGTCCATTTTGAAGTCTTGAATCTCTATGATGGTACACTCTCTTGCATACTTGTAATCTGTGTGAAATTTGATCATGTTCTTCATTTGTGGCTTCGTCATTCATTTTTCAATTTTCTCAATCTTTATAATAGTAATTATGTTCTAATATTTCATTAGGTTTAGACGAGAATCAAAGAATTTTACTCTAATCTGATCTGACAAGAGTGTGCCTAGTTGGGGTTGGGAATATTCTTTAACTTTGAACTGTAGAACATAACACCATATGCTGTCTAAAGTCAAGCAACACCAGACTTTTCATAGCTTCAAGGTGTTAATACAATTTTTACATAGACAGAGAACGGAATTTGGAATCTCAGATAGCATGGAAGTATGTATTGTTTTTATACATGTTTTTTAACATTTATGAAATTCAATCACAATCTTCATTATTTGTAACATAGTTATGCTCAGAGGTTTCGTCACATTGAGTCAATAATCAAAGAATTTTGATGTGATATCAGTTTTATACTAACTTGTGCTCTGGAATATTCTACAACTAACAACTGCTGGATCATAATGGCTGCGTTTCTAATGTCTAGCAACAATAGACTTCATAGTTTTGAGGTGTTAATATAAGTTTGTTATTTTACAATGACAAAAAAAAAAAGATTTGGAATTTTAGATCAGTATAGAAAAATATATACCCAATGGGATAATGCTTTGTTGTTGTGTGTAAGAATATATTGTTTTCATTTATTTTATTGAGAATTATGCAAGAGACTGTATATGGGTTGATGCATGTGCTGTGAACCATGTAATATATTTGAACATCTCAAAAGATGTAAAAAGCTTCAGTTCCACCCTTTGAAAGCTGGGAAACATGCAGATACTGACATGCTTTGATTTGGCAAATTCACCCATCCTTCTTTGTCATGAAGGTCCGTGACTTTGACATGAATGTAGGAACATTAGACCTGGGACCAAAACTGGTTTTTTTCTCTTTGCTTTGTTTTATTGGGATTGTGAAATCGTTCATCTCTGACCCTTGGCTATTCTGTTGTTTTTCTGTCACTGTTCAGAGCTTTCTTGTCTTTTGTTCTTATGTGTATGTTTATTACTGAAAATTGTAAAGGCGTGAAGATGTGAGAAGCAGGCTCATCTTTGACAGAGTCCCTTTTAAGAAGTTTTTCTAAAAGTAATTTCTCATTAATAATATTTCCATCAGATCTGCATTTTCAAAGGCTTACAAAGATATTCATAATTAATAGGATCATACTTAACAACTATCCCAATTGATAAAATAAAGAAATGAAGAGATCCTTGATTAGTGGGATGATGTGTAGTAATTATCCTAATTAATATAATCAGGTCACAATTGTCCTAATAAAAAATAGTAATAGATCTGAAATTAGGGATTCTTATGTGCATGTCTTATGCAGATGGGAAAATATAAAGAACCCAATTAACTAAAGTTCAAGATAAAAGAGATATGATAATCCTTATTAGTGATCCACATCACTTAGTCTTGTGCAGAGGATCAAATGTGACATTGGTTATTCTTATGTTAACATGTGTATGTGTTACAATGGTTCGAATGCAAATAATGATTGATACACTATTTTAGATGATACACTTCTGTTGAAAAATAATACACATGGTACATAGAAAGGATTCTTCTAGTCATTTTGACATAGGTTATCTCTTTCGTAGTGATTGACGTATTCTGAAAAAAAAAAAAAAACTGAGTTTCAACTGTTAAATCATGGTGATGTTTTGGCATTGTTATTTGGAGATTTCATCAAGCTGAATTTTCTTTTTCTCTTCTCGTTTACTTGGACGTAGTGCACTAATTCTTTCCAAGTTTGTGATGCATTGAGTTTAATAAACAGCGGACATGATCAGAAAGTTGCATGAAACTTTTGAGTACTGTTGCTTCAGTATCATTTCATGGAACAGTTCAGCAGAATGGGTGGAGTGGAGTATTTGAGGTTCACTTGTCACGTGGGTTGTTCTTTGAATATACTATTCATTCTTGTTTTGTTTATTGTTATTTGTTTGGTCTGTGGTTGATGTCTCTCCTTATCAGTGCAACAGACCCTGAGTAATTTCCAATAGGGTGGATTCTTATCAGTGCAAGTTTTAATTTTTACTATTTGTAATCATGTCGTTGATGGAAATGTTCTTACAGAATCAGCTTTGTTGATTCTTGTGAACGTAGTAGAACTTGGTGCCCATGCTTTCTTCGTAAGGTAATGATTATCATCCAATGATGATAATTGCAATAATAATAATAATAATATAAAGGTCATCAATATATGATTTTTGACGCAATCTTATCACAATTCTCTATTAAAAAACATTATTTATTCAGTGTTGTTACACTTGATTTCAAAAATCTTAAATTTCTGCTAATCAAACGACGAGACTATATCTATCATAGAACGTTCTCATGTTCAAGACATGGATGTTACTTAAGGATGTCTCTTGTTCTCGAATTCTAAACGAAACATACTGCCATGAAAGCTTATCTTTGAACTTTTTAACATATAGATGTTTCAGAATCTATGAATAACCAGTTAAAAGTTTTATGATGTTAATTTCCATCAAAAGAACTTGGAAAATTTCTTAGCCAAAGAAAGAGATAGCCATTGGTTGGTACATGATTCTTCAAGTAGTGTTCCAAGTACTACAGTTATCAACAAACTCAGGAAGTAGAGTTATGACTTGATTAGACATGATTAGCAAAAGCAAAAGACAAGAAAATGGTAAGCAAGGTTATGCTTAGGGAGAGTTAGATTGCTGGAATCTTACTCCGGGCAAGTATTTGGTGACAAATTCTCGAGCCAAAGTTTGGAGTTCCCTATCCTCCAGTTGTTGATCTGATTGATTGAAAAGGATGCTGCTTAACTCTAACGATGCTGAATGTGGAAGAAAAGGATCATACTGCATAATAGGCACACTTTGCATGTCAGCATTTGATGCCAAATGATCTGAGCAAGGAAGAGTTTGTGGTGATGAACTTTGAGGCTGTGGAAGAGGAGCTACTGCCATTGGCATGCGCTGCATTGTTGCCAAACGGGCTTGAACATAGGTTAACTCAGCCTGCAAGTTCATCACCTGCACAATTTAAAAATCAACACCTAGTTAATCATTGTGTAGTTAAACAATTACTCTACACATCAGTTACTTGTTGGAAGAGATGGTGAAAGAGGTTCATCAGTTACAGGTTGGTTTGAAGGATTTGAATTGTGAGTTCAATTTTACCGAAACATTCGAAAGAAATGGTAAAAAAGGTTGAGTTCAATTTCACCTAATAATGACTGACAGATAAAACAAAAAAGACATCAAATTGCATTAAGTTATTAACAGAACAATTTGACTGAGAAAGATATCACTAACTCATTAACTGATAAAAAGTACTTTTACCAGATCATAGAACAGACAAGAGAATGTCAGAGTGAAAGAGATAAAGATTATGACCACTTACCTCAATCATGTGCCGGCATTTTAATACAATTTATCATACTCCAAATTATGCATGCATGTGAAGAATATTCTCATTCAGTGTCAAAAGATAAACTTAAGCTTCAATATTTTATCTTGAATGCTTGTTTAATTGCAGCAAAGGACAAGATCAATCTTATCCAGAACTGCTTTTGCTTTCTCTCTGCAGAATCTAGAAGGGGATTACTTAATTGTTATTTGGTAACTAATCACAGAGAAAATGGAATTCTACCTAATTAAAGTCGAGGAATCAATTGGTGTGTTTCTGCCCAATAATGACCACGAAATTGGAACAAAAACATTGTATATATATATAGTGTACTACGTGCAAGTGTTATCTTTCTACTTTTGCTGTTGTTAATCACAGGTATCATTGATGAACATGTAGAGAGATTCTACTAGTCAATTATTGCATCTTAGAATTTAGATAATACTTGATGCATTCTCCAATACAAGGAAAATGGTTGTTGCTATTGTATCACGCATAAGACTATGCAACTTTATCTACTAAGAACATCAATAATAAACAATAACCTTAGTATGGCATAGAATTGTCAAACAAAAACATTGGGAACTGATAGAGTCTTTCTGCGCTATATCTTATAAGTATTTTAATAAATAAACCATACAAATCAAAAACACAATTTGTCAAATGGAACATAAAAAATAAACTGTAGAAAAACTGTAGATACAACAACTCATTGTTTGGACTATAATTAATAGTTCAGTTTATGGTATATGGTATAACTGAGTTGATTAGCGTGCTGAATATAATATACAATGAATACAAGCGTGTGAATTTTTAAAACTTTTATACACGAGACAGTGTCCTGCAATTCAGTGATCATTTACATTATAAAATGTATTAACACCACCAAATTTCAAGTACAAAATCAGATACTATTCATAGTTAAACAATACTGCATTAGACTGAAATTTCCTCACAAACTGATAATATTAAGGAACTACACTGCAATATATTCACGTGAAGAAGAAACACCTTCATTATTTTTAATCACTTAGTTTTAATACACTGTGAACATTATCTGTAGCAAAGTTTGAAAGTCAAGACTGAAAATATTAGAATATTTCTCGAGCTGCTAATTTTGTTGCTTGGTGGCTCCGGCAAGCAACAACAAAAACAAGCCTCCATAGTCAGCTACACCCAGTTGGCGGCTACCACCACCAAAAAATAAAATACTATACTAAAATATTAAAAATTTCCATGAATTTCACAAAGTTTTGTTCATTGAAAACCTAATTTTGAACATGGATTTCAGGTGCCCAAGTTTTTCTGCTAAATGTTGACCTTTTGGGTAGGTTTTGTTCACTATTATCACTACCATAGTAATAAGATGGTATTTAAGTATTGATTAGTAGTAGCTAGTGATAATATATATACTGATTATGGATATATCTATAGGGACCTTGAAATCACAAAACCTAGCTACACTTATAGGGGGCGTCCTAATTAAGTAGTGTATGGCTTCCATGGAAAAATAGTCCAAAAGCTAACAAACGTGTCCAAGCAAACAGTACAATGTACAAACTATAATAATATCCTAAATGGTAAGATCTTGACCTACGAGGAATACACAACAGTGATGCTTGTCAAGAGACTACACTGCAAAGTACAAGCATGGGACCGGTTCACACCCAGGCGCATGTTAGCATCATCACTAGCAATATTAAACTACAATAATCAAGCCTATTGTAGTGGTCAATGATTCATCTAAAACATAAGCATTCAAGAACAAGCATAAGTACTTATTCCAACACATTCGGTTGCATCACTGATTCATGGTTCAGAAACAAAAAGAAAAGTAATAACAATAATGAAGAGAATTAATATTATTACTCTGGTGTTGGTGTTTTTAAGTACTTCACATGTGTAATCTTGTTTTGAAGTAGCTCATGACAAAAATGCATTATCTGGTTTTACTCAGAAATGCAGAAAACCAAAACCAGCAAAGAAAGATGCATAAACATAAAAGTTTAAAAGCCTTGTTGGATTTTTACATATTGTGATGAAGAAGAAGAAGGAAATGAGGGAATTAATTAATAGAGAGATGAACCTGTTGTTGAAGAGCAAAGAGGTGACCAACACAACCATAAACAGGGTCTCTAGCCCTAGCCAAAGCCTCATAGCAAAGAGTAACAACAGCATCAAGACGTTTGTGTGCTGGGATTCTCATGAGTAACTTAGAGGCATTGCTTGCACCAAACACCTTGTGCACTGCAGCAAAATGTGCAGTTCCTTGGTCTGAGTCAAAGTATGGTGCAAATATGCAACCCTTCACACACTTTCTCCTCAGAAACTTGCAGGCACCACAAGGCCCACCTCTTTCACTTCCACCAATCTTTCCTCCATAATCCATTCCTTCTTTTTCTCTCTCTCTCACTCTCTCAAAAATCTATGATTTTGGCCTAATCTTTTCCTTGCTCAGGGTTGAACCAAAAACTTTTGTGGGGCACGAGAAAGAGATATATATAATGAGGTGTGGGATGCAGATGAGGGGTTTGTATATGTTACTTGCTAACTTGATTTTGATTTGATGTGGAGAGAATAATGAGTGAATGCTTTTGGTGGTGGGTCACTCACTTGAGATGGACTAAGCTTGGTGCTTCAGTTTTAGTTTGGCTTCTACCAAAACTTTGATTTCAGTAATCCTATGAAATTTCAGTGTCAACTATCACAGATTATATTTTAATTAATGAAACGGGAGAAAGATATATCAATGGAAGACGCAATTTCTTTAAGTATTCTATAATATTACTCTTCCATGAAGAGTGTTGAGGAAAACATTCCTCTAATACTATTTTAATGATTTTTCGGTTTCATCAAATTCAAATTAGTTTACTATGAAATTTTAATGTAATTTGATTTTTAAATTTTAAAAATAAATAGATATACTCATTCTAATTCAATTCTGATATTTTTTTTAATGTATTAAAATTATTTTAGACAGTATTTGAACGATTTATCCTTATTAATAGATTCTGATTCAATTTTAGTCTGAAATATCCTCTATTATATACGAGAAATTTTTTTTAATGTTATTGAATTAAGAGGACCGTATCTATTTAACTTTTAAAGTTAAAAAATTAAAATATATCAAAATTTTAGAAAAAAAACTTCAACAATTAGGATTACAAATATATTTAAGCAATATTTTTTGTTTATTTAAATTTAACAAAATTACAAAATTTGAAGTCATTAATATGGTTTAGTTAATAATAAAAAGTACTAGAACAGTTGAATATCTGCGAATCAACAAGAAGTGAGATTGTTTCCAATGATACACTAAACATTCAGAAAAAGAATTCCATGGCACGAAATAATCCTACTTAGCTTGTACACAATCTTTAAATAAAAGAAAAGTGTTTGAAAATATTTACTAACATTAAAGTTTAAGTTCCACTCATAATAAAAAAGTTACATTATAAAATACATAATAGAACTCCAATTTCATCAAAGGATAATATAAAAAAAAAATGGAAAGAATACAGTGAAGCTTTCTGAAAAAGAATTAATCGAAAAAAAGATCAACTTTTACTTTTTTTACATTCACACACACACATACATATAATTGGTAATTTCTCTTTCACTTTCTTCTTCACACAACTCCTTCCTTTTGAAATATTATATGAATGTTTATGGTCTCTTATGGTTGATGAGAAGCATTTTGTTTAAGGTTATGTGGGGGGCTGAATTTGGTTGAAAGATTGAAACTTTAAAGCCACGCAAGCAAGGAAAGTTAAGAAGCGAGGGAACATAGTAGTATAGTAGTAGAGAAAGAAAGAAAGAGAGAAAGAGAGAGAAGAAGAGGTCTTGCGTGAAGCAAACACAGTGCACAACACAACACAAAAATGGTGAGAAGAGTGAAGAAGACAGTAGGTGACAGACAGACAGACAGACAACATGAGTAAGAGCTTCTTCCAACCGCCACTGAAAGAAGCCACGTGCCACACCATCTTCCTACGGCACCACGTGGGACAAACATCCTATCTTATCTGTCTCATTTCAATTCAATTCAATCTCTTTCTTTCTTTCTTTCTATCTATTTAATGCTACATTTGTAGACCCTCTTATTCTGTCTCAGTTGTCACCTCTACCATTTCACTTAATTTCCTGTTTCTCTTCAAAGAAAATGACACCATGAAATGTGTGACTTATACTGTGCTTCTTCTAAAAAAGTTACACTTTCTTTCACCTCGTACAGGGCTCCTCTTGCTCCTCCTTCGTGTCCTCGTTTTTCTGTCTAGTACGAGATTGTTTTCCCTCTCCACATTGCAGTGTGCTGTCTTTCACCCTTTTCCAATACTTACTCATGTGTCACACTTTTAAATATAATACAAGTTTCTGTTTAGTGTTTCATTAGGGTTGTTATTGTTTTCTGTACACCACACAGTTTTTTTTTTTTTTTAAATGTAACAGTGGAACTTAATTAGAAGTATAGAGGCTGAGTTTTTCTTATAATGTTGACGTGCAGATCAAATTTATTGGTGTTGCCGTTTACTTTGATTCAATGTGGTATGTGACAATTGTACAATTGTCAAATCTTTAGTTATCATATATGATGTATAAATCCATAATATTAATTTGGATTATTTTTTTTTCTAAGCTTTGATTATGATAAGTTCTCGTATTTAAGAAATGTATGGATGGACGTAATATTTTTTGTTTAATGGTCTTAATTGTTTTTTGGCGTGATAAAATCAACAAATAAAATTGAACTTTTAAGACATTGAGACGAGAAAAATGTGTGGACTCTATCGAATTTGATTTGTTATTTGTCTTTTCAAAAAATATTTAGACTGTGTTCTCTTGATAATATAGATTTGAGGATGTAACGTCCCATTTAATTTATAAACGCAATTAAAGGAAACGCCACACATAAGATAGTATAACAACGCAGTCCTAGAGTTCTCAACATCACCCCTACAGAACTAGGCACACCACGATGCCAACAAAAGCAGGATAATTGTCTAACTAAAAGTTTACAATCTAATAACCACGAATACAGGGGCCATAGCCCTAAAGAAAGCATGAAGGAAAGAAGTATAAGATCCAGCCCAGATGGCTAAGTAGCGGAATCGCCATTCCCTTGTTGACCACGAGAACCTCGCCCATCT
>Ga0209589_1003878_pt1 | contig 26026 bp, 15 predicted proteins | sample CowpeawhiteBW_FD_187525 | JGI IMG/M metagenome (GOLD analysis project Ga0209589, IMG submission 187525) | Root nodule microbial communities of legume samples collected from California USA - Cow pea white BW (SPAdes) (version 2) | ecosystem: Host-associated > Plants > Roots > Nodule | place: USA...
AAATATCATTGAAACTTAATAAGTTTCTATTCAACTTCTTGGTAGAAGTATAATAACTCTTCTAGAGTCTTCAAATATATTTGTAGTACTATAAATAATACTAACATTGATGTCTTGCACTATCAAACAAGAGAACATTTTATTACTCTTGAGAATTGTATAAGTTGTTGCACTATCAATAAGACACAACCTTTGGTACTAGTGCCAACATCCGTTCTTCATATAAACGTAAATATCAATATGATTTTTTTAACACTCTCATAATCAATGAGGTGATCAATGTTTCCATTTGCTTTAGCAAAGAAAATAATTAAGATGAGTAGCATCCATATGGCCATAATCAGAATCACCATCTTCATAAGCAAAGTGTGTTTCTATGTTCTTCTCATTATTTGTAAGATGCTTTGGTGTACAATAAGTACAACTCAAATGGCCTTCACCACCGTAATGATAATATATATTTTCACACTTTTGGTGACAAAAATGTGTCTTTGAAATTTGCTTTATAAGCATGTCCATAATCAATATCACGATCACGATCATGAAAATATAAATTAAATATTGCTGCATTCACTTCTTGGGATTGGAGCAGAATCAATTTGGACAGGTTTCATGATTTTCTATCAAAAGCTCATTGCTTTGTTCAGCCATACAAAGGCATGAAATAAATTCATAATATTATTGTTGCATTCACGTATGGGAATGGAGCATATTAGGCAGATCTCATGATTTTTCATCAAAAGCTTTATTGCTTTGTCCTGCCAACCATACATAGGCATGAAATAAATTCATAATATTTATGAAATCTCTTTTCACAATATTTTTTTCATGAGCAAATTAGTTGCTTAGATGCTTTATTTCTTTATTTAATGGTATCCCAATATCCATTGCATTTAAATATATTTCAACATTTAAAATCCAATATGAGGAATTCTTCCTTGTAATATAAGGGTCACAAATCCAAATTTTGCAACATTTAGCGTGTTTAGAACTAGCACATAAAATAATATTAATAATAATAGTAATCATCATCAAAATAATAATAATAATCACTGTCATAATAAAATAAAAATAATAAGACGGAGATGAAAATTGACAAAGTTAAACAATTCTTATCACAAGAAGAAGAATATAAGGTAAAATTATAAATTGAGAAAGGATTAGAAAGAGCCTGGATTGAGACACGCAGAGCACTGTCGTTAGAGAGAAAAAGTTTCCACTAGTCCTCAATTGGTTGAAGCATCGTGCTGATAACGTGTTATGAAATAAAGCGAATAACAGAGAGAATAATAGATAATAGAGAAGAGAAGAAACAATAGAGAATAGAGAATGAGAGAATAGAGAGTAACTCATCTGTGTCTTATTATTGATAGGAAGAGTCCTATTTATAGATACAACATGTATTCCATAAAGGAAACAAATCAGCGTAGTCAATACAAATATTTACATAAAGAGTAATGAATCATATGAATATCAATCATATGAGTAAATATATCAAATCAATGGACAATCATTAATTCATAACAGTAATAATAATAATAATAATAATCACTGTCATAATAAAAATAAAAATAATAAGACGAAGATGAAAATTGATAAAGTCAAACAATTCTTATCACAAGAATAAGAATATAAGGTAAAATTGTAAATGAAGAAAGGATTAGAAAGAGCTTGGATTGAGACACGCAGAGCACTATCGTTAGACGGAAAAAGCTTCCACTAGTCCTAAATTGGTTGGAGCTTTGTGCTGATAATGTGTTATAAAATAGAGCTAATAACAGAGAGAATAATAGAGAATGAGAGAATATGGAGTAACTTTTTTGTGTGTCGTATTATTGATAGGAAGAGTCTTATTTATAGATACAAATAGTTAATTAGTTAATAAAAATATTTATATAAAGAGTAATGAATCATATGAGTATCAATCATATGAGTAATTGTATCAAATAAATGGACGACCATTAATTCATAACAATATACATATATATATATATATATATATATATATATATATATATATATATATATATATATATATATATATATATATATATATATATATATATATATATATATATATATATATATATATGCATATATATGTGTGTGTGATAAATAATTAAATGTGTTAGGACCATTATATCTTATTAGCCAATTTATTAAAGTGATTTAATTGATTATATTTATGGCTAAGAGTATCTAAATATCATGAAAATATTAATAGTGTAGATACCCATAATATTCTAATTTGTTAAAGGGACCAAATTAGGAATATGAACTGAAAGCACATATAATATTTCTATTTCTTTCTGTTCCTCCCCTTCAGAAGAAAAAATCAAGAGAGAAACTTCAAGTGCTCTACATTTTGAACACCAGATACCAATATCATCTTATCATTTGTTTTTTCCTAATGGTCAATCTCAATCTAAATATGCTTCCACATTAAATTCTTTGGGTATTAAGAACCGCTCAATTTACTCTATGTTTATTATTCTTTTATATTTCCATAATCTAACGTTAAAATACTTGTGCTTTAAACTTTTAGATTGTGAAATTTGTAAACATGATTATAAAATTTAAAATGTATTTTTAGATGTGAAAGTATTTTCTAGATCGTATAATTTATAAGTGTATTTCGAATTATGTAATGTAGAAAACATAGATTTTCATCATGATGAATATCACCTAAAGGGCTTTTTAGCTTGGGCCAATGCCTATGCCTATTTCTTTCATTATTGTTCTTAAATAAATATGTGAATATTTTATTTTGAGTCTAATGTGTGGGCTTTATTGAAGCCTAATTCGTATTTCAGCCCATGAATTAATCTTTCTTCACGTCTTCAGTCCTCCTTTTGGGTTTGCAAAGTGGTAGCCCAAATTACAATCTGCAGCAAGGATGCTTCAAACGGCTTGGCCTACAACCAGCAACCCAACTTCATTTTATGCACAATCCAAGCAAAGGAGATTCTCATTTTCCTTTGAAACGCGCACCCTGTACTAGGGTTCAGATTCACGCCGCTGGGTTTCACTCACAACCCTCTCGTGGCCCTTCATGTGTTCCACCAACAGTTTAGGTTGACAATCATTTCGCTGTCAGGATCCTCACCATTAGGACCTGTTTTTCATCTTTGTCATTAGGATCCTAGACGGTTTCCTTTTTCCTTCTGTTTTTGTGGCTACCCTTAATCTATAAAAGGTGCTAGGATGAATGAAATCGTGGTTGAGATTACTCCCCCCTCCATTCGTTAGCTCAAACCCTAAACCCTAGATAAGGTATTAACCTTGTCAGGTTACCCTAAACCAATGAGAGTTCCCCATTGGAACTCAGTCTTCCGCTGCCTGTTTGGTGGTTTTCCACCGAACGATTGACGATTCACAGCCTTGCGAGGAGTTTCCGTCGAAGATTCACTGAGGCTCACTCATCATGTGGTAATCAGAGTGCCGATTTCGAGCTTGGAGGTCTTCAAAGATAAGTTTCTTCACTTATCTCCATTTCTGATTTCATATGTCTTTGATTTCTGTCTGGTGCGATCTTGTTTGAGTCTATTTTCGCTACTGTGCGTGAATCTGTGTGCTTCCTCTTCCAATAATTTTTTTTTTCTTAAAATTGATTCGAAAATATTTTTTCTCAATGGTCTTGAATCAATTTCCTCGCTGTATAGATTTCTATTCTGCTACTTGATGCATGTCACAGTTAGGTTTTATTTTCAATTTGATTACCTAGCTTTAATGTTTTAAAATCCTCTGTTTTGTCTTAGGTTTTGTGTAATTTCGTTTCTATGTTCTGAATTTCATAGAAGTAGTACGAGTGTGTTGTTTTCTTATGTTAGTTGAGTTATTCTGTGTTCATGTTATATGTTTCGTGTTCTAAATTTGCTATTAGATCATTAGCAAATTGTTCTATAGTGCCTTATTTTTCACTGCTCGAGTTTCATTTCTCCTTATATTGCTCATGTTTCAATCTGTGTGTGTGAGTTTTCTACTTGCAATTGCCGCTTTTTGATTGCTTTGTTCTGTTTTGTTGCTTCATTTGCTGGCCAATGATTGTAATGACTGAACTACACTTATTCCACTGCATTCATAATATATATGATTCTGTTCAGATTGTTTATGTGGAAGTTTAGTTGGTTCTGGTCCACACATAGGCTGACTCTCTGCTGCCTTGTTTGCATCAGTCCATTGCTTATTTTTTTCCAGTTGAGTTTAGTGCTTCTATTGAGTCTTTGCTGCCTTGATTGAATATGTTATTGTGCTGAAACTCCATTTGTTGGCCAACTCTATTTGGAAACGTATCCACTGAGTTGCTTGATTCTGGTTATCTAAAATGTTGATGTGGATACTCAATCTGATATATGTGCTTATGTTTGAAACACCTTTCACTTAGCAGTTCTATTTTTTTAAATAGTTTTAAAGACTGCACCCGTTTCAATTCACTATGCTCATTGCTTTGAGAAGTTTATCAGTTTGAGTTACTATATGCAATCTGTTTAGGCCAATTATTTGAAAGCTAAGTTACATTTTTCTGGTTGTATGTGCTTAGCATAACCTTGCTCGTTAATATGGTTTCTTGTGATTGATGTTTGTGTGCTCTAACTATATTCATATCCCAACTATTTGAAGTAAAATCATGATGATATTTATTGATATTAGCAACTACATTGGTTTTAATTGTGTGTCTGCTTAATCACAATTTGTTGTTCTGTGATTAGCCTAGAGTGTGCATCTTATCATATCACTGCAATTTTATACCTCTACCTTGGTTGTGCTGGCCGTTATTTTCATTTCAACTCAAGATCTTATATGATTGATTCAGTGTGACATTGAACCTCTTACACTATCTGTATCATTCTAAAAATGCATGCTTTTGCTTCAGTTCTGCTTAGGCTATGTCATTGTGTTTTACTGAGTTGATTGTGTATTTGACTTATGGCCAAATTTTTGGATGCAAAGTCTGCAGCATTGCACTGAACTTCTGGTTTAATATGGTACTGTGAATCTAATGCATAACTTTTGTTGCCTAATTTTGTTCTTGGCTGAGAGTCACTCTGTTTTTCCTTGAGTCTCTTTCAAAAAATTTTAAGTTGAGTCATTTGCTTTGAACATGACTTGTTTTTTTTTTGTTAGCTGAATGAAATTGAACTTGAACTTTGATATAAATAGAAAAAGTGTGTAACAAGTGTAGCAAAATTATTTCAAAATATACAAGTGTGTAACTATATGGCCTTGTGATCTGATATAAATAGAAAAATAAATCTAGAAAAGAAAAATTGATGGCCTGTTGAGTGAAAAGAAAATGATGGTTCATTTCACAACTCCTTTAAATACTCTCGATGCCTTCTTCACTTGCTCACTATGCTTGTATGGGAGCTTCATTGAGTTTTGATTCTTTTATATTCATTTCAGCTGCATCTATCTTGTCATGTATGATTCAACTTGTTTGTTTTGTGTCTTCTTGATTTTAGTTTTGTTAATCTTGTTCTAAACACATTCCTTAGGTTCTCTTTGTGTGCTATCCTTTGTTGTTTTGCCTTTTTCTTGCTTGTCCTCCTTGCTTATTCAATTGAGTTTGTCCATTTAATTCTATCACTTGATGTTGTCCAATTCTTCCATTTGAGCTTTTCTTGATTTTGTTTTCTGCTTTGCTATTCTTATGTGGAAGAATTTGAGTGCTCTTGGTTCATTTGGCTTGAAACTCACTGATTTGGAAACTTTGTAGGTGATTACCTTTCTCTTGAAGGTAGAGCTGAAGGAGGAATTGTGAGGAAAGACATTGAGATAGCATTCCGAGAGAATTTTTTTTATTTCTGTTTTGATATCACAGAATTTTGTGGTGTAATTTTTTCTTATTTCAGTTTCTGTTTCATTTGGCTTAGGTGGAAAAATGCTTTACAACAATCCTAACTTTAGCTTGGTGTGTAATAGTTTCTTAATGTGTAGTGTGAGGTCATCAAGGGGTCCAAGTGCCACTTGATTCTTCACATAGGAAAAATTCTTGTCTAGTTTATGTTTTCCTGTTTTCTTGTTTTCTTGTTCTTTATGTTTTCCCTGTCCAGGTTATATGTGTGATATGCATGTTGAATTTATGTTTTACGTCTTTGTGATATGTAGGTGCAAATCTTTCAACACTTAGTTGACCTTTCTTTGGTCGTAGGATTTCACACACTTTGAAAGTTGTTTTTCATGATCAAAATCTGTGTTGCATAGAATTTTTACTGAGAAATTTTTGTGAAAGAAATTTAGAGATCTCTGGCTAGGAAAGGCTTGGTTTCTAAGCCTGTCCATGATACTCACCTCCCTTTCTTGGGAGCATCTCTAGAAATATTTTCCTTGATATTCTCTTTAAAAATTCATAAAGTATCTTACTGAAAAAAAAATTGTTTTGATAAGTGTTTTAAAAGTGTTTTGCAAAATGACTTTTCAGTCGTACAGTGGATTGCATTTAGGTAGTCATAATGAGGAAAAAATGCATCATACACATGAGAGTACATTCCCTTTCTTTGGTGAGGACATAAGTGCATTATCATACATATCTTGGGAGAGCGAAATAGATGATTTAGTGCATTCATTCCATCTTAGGCACAATAAATACTACTTTTGTAGGACATGCAAGAGAGTGGTGGGATTATAGGCCGTCTAGAGTGGAAAAAGGGAGAAAATTTCCCAATCAAAATTGGAGTGAGTTGAGAGCATGCATGAGAAGAACATTCATACCACCTTCCTTTGATTTAGATCGTGAGATAGAGAAAAAAAATTGAGATAACAAGAAGGAAGGAGGAAAAACTCACAATACTTCTAAGAGAGATAAGGGAGTTGGAAGAAAAGGAAAGATTAAGAATTCAAAGAAGAGAGCAAAAAGAAAAAGAAAATTTTGAGAAAGAAATGAGAGAGGAACGAGAAAAGCATCAAAGAGAAAGGGAAGAGATAAAGAAGAGAGAGCTTGAAGAAAAAAAAAGCTCAGAAATTAAGAGAGAAAAAGAGAAAGAGTATAAGTTGAGAAAAGAGAAGGAGGAAAAAGAAAGAAAAAAACGAGAAGAAAAAGAGAGAGTAAGACAAGATGCAGAGTTTAAAAGAAAAGAGAAGGAGGAAAAAGAAAGAAAAGAACGAGAAGAAAAAGAGAGTAAGACAAGATGTAGAGTTTAAAAGAAAAGAGAGATTGAGAGAAAAGAAAGAAAATAAATAACGCTTAAGGAAGTAGAGATACAACATTCTATTCCTTGCATAGACTTCAAAGGAGTAATCCCATCTTTTTACTCTTCCTTATTTTTCCTTAATGCTTTTGTCTTAACTTTCCCTAAAATTGCTTTTCCACCTTCACCAATCATTCCATACTCTTCAAAAGTTTTGCAAAAATCAACCTTTGACCTAGAGTTACCTTTTAGGTTACAATTAAGTCAAAGGGAAAATCAATATTTCTGTGAAGTAGGCCTCATTGAAAATGTTTCCAAATATAAAAGCCCATCTTCATTTATCTTAAGAAAATATACTCTGCATGGTATCCAGAATTTTAATAAAAATTTATTTGATGATTCTTGCATATGTGTTTTTGATCCTAGAAGAAAAAGGCTTTCAAAGCTATGGGCTAAGAAACCTCTTGATCTAAGGACAGATCCTCTTCAAGAGGGAGGGGATGATGAATATCACCTAAAGGGCTTTTCAGCTTGGGCCAATGCCTAGGCCTATTTCTTTCATTATTGTTCTTAAATAAATATGTGAATATTTTATTTTGAGTCTAATGTTTGGGCTTTATTATGTAGCCCATGTCTACTTGTCCCATGAGTGGGACAATCAAATAATGAGCCTAAAGCCCAATTCGTATTTCAGCCCATGACTTAATCTTTCTTCACGTCTTCACCTACGGCCCAATTCGCTCACGTGTGCAACATTTTTCAACATTAACTTTCACACGATTGACAGCACACTGTCTTCAGCCCTCCTTTTGGGCTTGCAAAGTGGCAGCCCAAATTACAATTTGCAGCAAGGATGCTTCAAACGGCTTGGCCTGCAACCAGTAGCCCAACTTCATTTTATACACAATCCAAGCAAAGGAGATTCTCATTTTCCTTTGAAACGCGCATCCTGTATTAGGGTTCAGATTCACACCGCTGGGTTTCACTCTCAACCCTCTCGTGGCCCTTCATGCGTTCCACCAATAGTTTAGGTTGACAATCATTTCGTCGTTAGGATCCTCACCATTAGGGCCTGTTTTTCATCTTTTCTGTTAGGATCCTAAACGGTTTCCTTTTTCCTTATGTTTTCATGGCTGCCCTTAATCTATAAAAGGTGCTAGCCGTTTGTTTGTAAATTCAACTTGGATGAATGAAATCGTGGTTGAGATTACTCCCCCCATTCGTCAGCTCAAACCCTAAATCTTAGATAAGGTATTAACCTCGTCGGGTTATCCTAAACTAGTGAGAGTTCCTCACTGAAACTCAGTCTTCCGCTGCCTGTTTGGTGGTTTTTCACCGAACGATTAATTGTTGATTCACAGTCTTGTGAGGAGTTTCCGCCGAAGATTCGCTGAGGTTCGCTCATCACATCATCTTGTGTTTAGTAAGCATTTTTAGTTTACATAATTTAAAAATATGTTATAAATGGTATAATATAAAAATGCAATCTATATTACATGATTTGAATTGTATTTTCATACTCTGCAATCTGAAAAGTATTCAGAATTTACATCCCTTAATGTATTTCTAAATTACGCAATATAAAAATTTATTTTAGATCGAGTAATTAAAATGCATTTTTGAATTACGTAGTTATATAATGCAAAATACATTCTAAACTATATGATTTAAAATATACTTTTAAATTCAAAAATATATAATAAATTATACAATTTATAGATTATAATATATTTTTAAATTGTACCATCTATTACATAATATAAAATATATTTCTAAATTATATAATCTAGATATTCTGAGGATAATTCAGACTTTTCCACAGAGATATAAAAATATGGTTAGGAGGTGCTAAAAGAAACACCCACTTCTATTATTATTGAGCCTTTTTTATTGATTTTCCATATCGCTTCTCATCCATTTGACAAAAGACTAGTATTTAATAATTCATATAAATACAATAGAAAAGACCCATGTGTATAGACTTGCTAGTTTTATTTATATACAATAGGAGACAAGTAAAAAGAAAAAAAAAGGAGCGAAATGAGCATGGTCCAAAAATAACTATCAATAGGTGAGTGTAGTTTTATGAATTCTAAATGTTTGTTAACATGAATTATTTTTTGTTATATGTCATTAAATGTTTTAGATGTTTTTCATCCTAAAAATATCTCTTTCACTTGGTGGTGTAAAAAGCAATTACTTTAGGGCTTCCCATTAGAAGCATTGACATTACATAATGCATCCCCTATCCCCTATGATTAAAGGGAGTCTCTTTGACGTGTAGGTCCAGATGTGGGTCCGGATGTAGGTCCGAATCCGAATCCGAATCTAGGAACAGATGCCTGCATTAGACCAATAGAATGCTTCCTCAATATGCATTTTCCATAAATATTAATATCTATTCCATCATTTCATTATTTCTGTCACTAACAAGGAAAAGTAACATTTTTACTTTTATACTGCAAACATGTTAAAAATGAATTTGGATTCTCTATTGTACTTGTTTTTCTGTACAGAACTTCTATTATGTCTTTCAAATATATTAATAGACACTTATTTTGATGTTTTAAAATATATTTAAAAAGTTTTTAAAAATATCAATATCAATTTATTTTGAAGACACAAAAAAAATAATACCAAAAAACTAATAAGGAATCTAAACTCATTAAAAAACATTAAAATTATAATGATCGAATGAAAAGTTACCATTTTTTGTAAAGTGAAAAAAAATGTACCTCTTTCGCAATGAAAACGCCGACATTGTAAACGGGGGTAAGATCAGGATAAAACAAGCCATAATTACGCTCAGAAACTGTGGGCTTTAGATTCTCATTGAATAGAGAGAAGATGAAAGTCTCAAAAGTTCGACCAGGCATTAGAGGGGTTCCTTTCCCAGAGTTAATGTGCTTGATGAGATTCCCATTATAAGTTTCCGCATTCTCAAAACTAACACCCCCTTCGTGCTGCTCACCAACAGAGGGCCAACCCGTTTCGGCTACCACCAATTCCACGTCCTCATACCCTAGTTTCTTCATTGCTGAGAAAACTGCGTCCATTTGCGCGTCGAACATGTTCGTATATTTCATTGACGTAACCTTATCCCGAACACCATTGTTTGGTTTAAAGAGCGCGTAGTTCACAGTATCGAGATCGGTCGAAGTGATACCGAAGAACGGATACGGGTTCACCATGAAAGGGGACTTGGTTCGTCGGTGGAAATCCAGCATCGGCGCAAAGATGGCTTTGTCGTGGCCACGGCGGAACGAGGCGGCACTGGGAGGCTCTAACGGGTCCAGGATCTTAAGCGAGTGAGGAGTGGAGACTTGGACGGTAGTGTGGTTGGCGAGGGAGAGAGCCTTATGGAGGGATTCCATAGCTGGAAGAATGTTGGCGATTAGTGTTTTGTTGTTGCTTTCCAAAACCTCGTTCCCAACGGAAATACGCGTCACGACGGTTTTCGGGAGGAAGGGTAAGATGTTTTTTGAAAGCCAAGCTTGTGCACCAGGAATCGTTGCGAGGGAGGGGATGTGGGCGTTCTCCACCGTTACAGTTACGGAGATTGCAGTGCCTGCGAAGGCGCGAAGGATGTCGTGGTTGGCGTCGAAGATTTTGATGCGGTCGATGGTGGTTTTAGATTTGAGGAAGGTGGCCACCGTTGAGGGCGGTGGGAGTTCGTCTGCCATCGTGCCATAGTTGACACCAATTTTAGTGTTGGAAGCGTAAAGTTGTTGGAAAAGGGTGCATGCTAGGAGAAGCAGAAGGGCACGTGAAGATGGTTGAGTTTCAGCCATGAGAGGGAAAGTTCGTGGGAACGATGTGTGTGTGCGCGTTGTTTTAGTGGACAAATTGCGGAACTGTAACATTTGATGGGTCCCATTTCTAATTTCCAACACAACATCATTCTAAGATTTCGCTTTCACAACATTCAGCACGTGCCTTCTGCTGGTTGGATTTTGTAGAAGAAATGTTCTTTTATTAATCTTAATGGTAATTCGACCTTGTTTTTCTAATGATATTTTATATATGAGAGATTTTGTTATTTTCTTTCTACTTTGAAACACTTTTATATTTTAATTACACATCATGTTTGTTTGGATTTAAAATTTACAATAGATATATTTTGAATTGAGAAATTCAATTATTTTTTAATAATAATAATAACTTTTTACATAATTTTTGGATATATGAATTTTAAAAGAATTTGAAACATTATGAATTTTGAACATATTCTCCTTATTTGAACTTTTATAATTTTAAGTTTCACTTTGAAATATTACATATTTTTCATCTCACATTTATATTTTTTCTATCTTTTCTTGGATTTGATTTTAGTGGATAAAGTTTCACCCTATCATATCTTTGGCTGATTGAAGTATTGTCTAATAAATATTATATTTTTTAGTATTGTTGACAAATTCTTTTGGATTAAAATTAATTGTAATAATTTTCTGTTAAATTATTAATTGTTATATTTTTATTTATGTACTACAAAAAAGATATTTATTAGTAGCCATTATTTTATATTGCTACAAATATTTTCATTTCTGTTAATTTTTTAACTGTTATAATTGTTTTGTATTTATTATATGCTTCCTCATTCAATTTCACATAGTTCAATTCACTCAGTTTTACTCCCTTTATGGTTTTCACTCTCCTCTTACTTCTAGTTCTCACTATTAATGTCATTCTTAACCGTACTTTCAGTATTGTTCTTGTTCTCACTCTCACTATCATTCTCATTATCATTATTGTCGTCTCGCTAAAAGGTAGGTTTTCTTATGGTTTTATCTAGGTTTCAAATCGTTGAAGGTGGTGGTGGTGAACTTGAATCATGGTCAATCTCTTATCTCGATCGCAAGCAATGACAACATCGCCTTCTTGTCAAGGAACTCATTGTCATGATGTTAGGTTACATGGCGAATTTGGTGGAGTTTTAGAATTTCGATTAAGGACAAGTCGTCGCAAAAGGGTTGCTTATGGCAACACAATTGGTAGGGATTAATGTCTTTTCTTTGATAAACTAACATTCTAGTGCAACGCTACAATATAGAATCGATATGGTATGGCTTTTACACATATTGTTTCCCATACTTCATGATCTTTAGTTTAATGATAATGTTATTGTTTTATGGTGATCATTAATTTCAGTTATGGAAACTATCTCTCTACTTATGGCAGATGTTGCATACATTTTAATCCTCTCCATACTCTTTAATGGTGGAATCCATGTGCACATGCCTTCCTTTTATATTCATATTGCTACTTCAGTTTTTAATTTATACTAGTTTTAGAATTGGCATGACATTTATGCTTACCTATATATGTTTTATCTAGTAATTATAAGGTGATTTAGGTGCATTATTCAATCCTCTATCAATCCAAGTTTAAAGTATTGGATTTATTTTCGTTAATCAATAGGCTAGTAGGTATCTCTTATAGGCCCTTTCACTATCCTTTGATTTTGATGTATTTCTCTTAAACAGACAATAAAGAAATGATTGGGTTCTGGACTTGGTAAGATGCTTGTACCACATTACACCATTTTTCACTTTAAGCAACAAGTAAAAAGTGTTGTCTGAATTTAAAAAAGTGTGGCCTAAACTTTAGAAAAAACTTTGGCAACAGTTTGTAGGTGTGGGTTTAGGTTATAAGCAATAATTTTTGTACTAAAAGCTACACAATTTACAAAACTGTTGTCTTATAGTGTTAGAATAAGTTACACATTTTAAATTTGCTTATTGCTTATAGACAACACATTTTGAATGTTGCTTGTTGTTTACAAGCAACACGTATTAAATGTTTTTTATTGTTTTTAGACAACACACTTGAAATATTGCTTCATGTTTAGACAACATGTTTTGAAATGTATATGTAAAGGTCATACCTCTTATCTATCCTTTAGAGAACACTTTTCTAATATGGCTTGTTGTTTATAGGCAACACATTTTAAATGTTGCTTATTGTTTTTAGACAACACACTTAAAATGTTACTTCATGTTTAGACAACATGTTTTTAAATTGATTTAGAATATAAATGTACATTTAGATCGATAGTTTTAAAATTATAATTATTCATTTAAGCAATTCGTATATATTTTTGTGTTATTGATTTATGTAACATATTAATTATAATTTTAAAATGTGACTAAATCTTGTTATATTACAAATATAATTATTACATAACATGTAATATATGTAATAATTAATAAGAGTTCATAAGCATTAAAACTAAGAGTTAAAAGTAACATATATGCAGTCCAATTTATGCTAAAACTAAAAGTGTTGCAAGTATTAAAACTAAAAGAGTGAAAAGATAACAAAAAAATTATAACATTTGCTATGTAAAAGCTAGAGGTTCTTCAATCAAATTTGCTCTGCGGTATTTTCACGAGGTTCAACCTGAAAAAAGTAAACAAAAATGGAACAAGCATTTCAAAATATGATCTAATATATAAATGAAATAAGATAAATACAAAGTACCCAAATTATAACATTGAATACAAATTGTTAGCACGCTATTATACCTAGTCGAAACAAGGAACATGAGTGGAAGTAGATGAATGTGGAGGAATTACACTATTTTCTTTCCCGAAAACTAGTGACATCATATGTTCTATATAATCCTCATTTAAATTTGGATTTTCTTACTTAAGTATGAGTATCATCATTGTTTCTAAACCTTAAATCTTTTTTGTCATCCCATCTATTTTTATATCATATCCTTTTATAATAGCAGTGATTTCTTGATTTCTTTTAAATAATGATGGGGTCACAGTCCTAGCATAACAACGATTGAATATATAACAAAAGATATCAATCACTTTTTTATGTGTACATGGCATAAATACAAAATGTATATAGTGCCAAAATAAATCTTAGCTAAGGTTTTTTCTTTACTTCTCTCTTTTAACTGCATTTAGAATAATCTTTCCTCTTATTGTCTTTAATTTAACTTTTTCATATCCTTGTGTGCGCATCTAAACATTTGTCATGGCATATTAAATTTCTCAAACTAAACCATAAGCGCGATTAAATTAAGGCCCCCACAAATTATTAAGGTATATCTCTTTCATTTTAGGGAGAGAAAAAAATTAAAGATTTTATATCCATAATAGTGAAAAATTGACATAGTATATTTTTTTAAATTTTAAAATAATATACACACTCACTTTATATGTTGGTTATAAATATAGCCGACATACAAAATTTTAATTTATTATGAAATTGTCAATGCTCTCTTTTATATATCGGTTCTATGTATAACAGGCATAAAAAGTCTTCTACTTTATTACAAAATTATCATTACGTTCACTTTCTATATCAATTTTAGTAGAGCTGCCAAAACAGGTAATTCGACTCGATCCGACTCGACCCACCACGGGATGATCATTTAGTGAGCCAAACCAACCCGACTCACTTATTAGTGAGCCAAAAAAATTTGAATCTGACCCAGCCCACCACGGGTTGGTGGGTTAAACGGGTTGGTTTACGGGTACACTTAATTAAAAAAAATACATGTTTTTTCAGTCAAAACTAAATTATAATTTTAATTAAAATCTAAATAAACTTTAATACAATCCAAATACAAACCAAAATCACAAAAATACACATTATCTATGTGTTGGCTAAAAAAAATAACCTAACATGACCCAAATGCAAAATCTAATTTAACACAAAAAAACTTGAGTGACCATTTATTTGCGGGTTGGTGAGCCAACCCGGCTCACCACGCGGGTTCTAGGTGAGCCGGGTCAAATATCAACCCGTATTGAAATTTATAAAAAAATTTCAACCCAACCCAATCCGAACATCCGGCCTAATCTCGTGATGAGCCAAGTTGGCTCACATAACAATTCTAAATTTTAATGATATCCAACATTAAAAAAATCTTGTTATATTTATAGTTCTACAACTACGCCACTTATTATATCGAATAAATAATAAACGACATATCAAATATACTATTTCTTATAATCATTCTAAATATTCTTACCCTTTTAATATATTATTAAACATTATGAAACATCCGTTTTGATTTTTTTTTTCAGCATCCACAAAATTATTTATCTTCACATACATGGCAAAAAAAACAAAAAACTAATTAACTTTTATTTATAAATTCTTATGCCACCAATAATAATATGTATTTTATTTAAACCACTGTAGTTATCTTTTAGTGCAAAAATCCAAAATTATAATTATATTTTTCATACTCCATATTTTTAATTAATTAAAGTTTATACTCTATATTTTTAATTAATTATTTCAATTGGCTTTTCTCTAATATTATTTTATTTTAAGTTGTTTTTTTCAATTTCTCTCCCTTCCCTTCTAAAAGAAAAAAAATAAGAGAAAACCTAAAACGAAGATGGGAATTAACCACCATAATCCATAAATGGGTTCTGGGGTTCGGCCCATCTAGAGAAATTTTTCTTAAAATAGTATTAATTTGGAAAATAGAAAAGCCATGTTAGGTTGAATAATTTTATTTGGTGGCAATTGAAATGAATTGGCATATGTGTATGTAACACCCCATTTAATTAATAACACTAATTAAAGGAAATGTCACACAGAATAATATTAGAAACAAGGTTCTGGAGTATGGACACTACTCCTTACAGTTATCCACGAGAACCAAAATAGAAGTTTAGGCACACCACAATGCCAAAACCAAAATAGAGTAAGGGGGTCGACAAAGTACAGAATAAAGTGCTAAGCAGGACAATACATGGGTCATAACCCTAAAATAAAGCTCAACTAAACGGAATCCAGCCTAGACAGGCTATGCAGTGGAATCACAACCTCCCTATTGACCACGAGGATTCCTCACATATGCTCACATCAATAAATTGATGATCATCGCAAAGAGAGAAAACCACACAAACAGAACATACAACAAACAAAACGGTAAGCTAGAGCAGAAAATGGTTTATCATACAGTTACATACAAATTTATAGTTCAAGATGCATAAGTTAACCAATCATGTCATGACTTGCAAACAATACACTAAGACTTAGACACGACTCATCTGAATACATATAATTAGTCAGATTCAGCGGATGCTTGCACTTGTGGTAACCTTTCCTGCTCTACAAAGCTGCTCTACCGAGCTAATTGTTACAGTGTTTCTTTTCCCCCACATACAAGGTTAGCCCTTAATGGATTTCAGGCCTCCTGCTACTCTTACCACTAGAGTCAGTACGCTCTATGTGAGACTAACTGACTCTTTAGAGTGTTAGGATGCAATCCTTACCTTGAATCCTTACTAAATTATATAGATGGGGCACCATCATGAACTCCCACTAACAAGGGTCATGGAATTACGTCCCGACCGACTGAGGCACCACCATGAGGACTCACCTAGAGGCTCATGGAATTACGCCCTAACCAATGAGGCACCACCACGAAACTATCGTAGAATTACGTCCTAACCCCAACCAACATCATGTTTCCATCAATCAATATAGGATCATTTCTCATACCAAAATCATGCCACTTTTATAACCAACCAATCCATACATATCACATGCCAAGATCATGCCAAACTCATCATTATAACTCATAACATCAAAGATTTCATACTAAATCACATACTTCTCACTTTAACCAGGGCAGAACATCCAATCATACCATCAATAACAAACATATGAGAAAACAGTACAATCGGCATCAGGTCTCGCTCAAGCTAGGAGCCCTCGCTCAAGCGAGAGGAGTGCTCTCGCTTAGGTGAGACTGCGAACACTAGTCTTGGAGGTTTCGTGAACCCTCGCTTAGACGAGGCCATCTTGCCTGAGCGAGATGGTGTTTCGCTCAAAACTCAGTTATTTCGCTTGAGCGAGTGTTCGAGCTAAAACCCCTGGGGAGTTGCTACTACTCTCGCCTAGGCGAGACGAGCTCGCGTGGGCGAAAATAGCAGTTCTCTCCCACTATTCTACGCTTGCAAAACTAGAAACAACCAAGCACTTCCATAAAGATCTTTCGCACACGAATACTAACACTCCCCAAATTATTTTGAGCACGTAACAGTAAGAAACACACCACAAACTTCAAATACGAAAAGGATCTAGCTTCCCTTACCTGGAAAATGCTAGTCAAGAACTTCGACACCCAAACTATGGACCACGGGTAGCTCTAAGAACAGATTCAGAGCTGGAAAATAGCGAAACGAGTTTAAAATGAGTTCACTAAGACAAACCCTAGTTGAAACCACGAAGAATGAATGGAGAAAGAGCATGAGCTAAAAACTGACTTACGTGGAGTAGAAAATTGGTTTGAGCTAGCTTGAAGAGAATCAGTAGTTGAACCCTAGCAGAGTGTATGTGGAAAACCAGGAGAGCGTGAGAATACTGTTTTTGCAAGAATGACAAAAGTTAGAGGGATTTCACTGCCTTAGGGATCTTGAACATCTTATGAATCAGCCTTTAAGTTCATTAAATTTTGGGGCAACCCTTAAATATTAGGACTAAAATAAGAGAGCCTTACAATGTATATGTGTGGATGAGTAATTATTTGTAAGTAACAATTGAATATTGTATTTTTGTTCTTAAATTAACGCTTTTCTGAGACATTTTTGTGTTACAGTGTGAGGAAATATATTTTTATAGAAAACGATTTTAAAGGTTGTGGAACCAAGAAAAATATATCTTACAAGTATACTGAAAAATAATTATCACCAAATAAGATAATCTCCTCTCTTTTTTTCAAAACAATATTATAGATAAAATATATAATTTTATTAAACATTTCAAAAACATATAATTTTATCCTGATACTTTTGTTTGATCATGTAGATTTAATAGTTTCAAATATTTTAAAAATTTATGTGAGAGACAAATTAAATATTTTTTTTTCTCAACCCTTCTATGATTAACTTCCTCAAAAAGACTCGAGGAAACATTAATGTTATTTGTAAAGATAAAAACTCATTCAATTTTCAATTTTCAATTTATTTTAATACATTTAATATATATATATATATATATATATATATATATATATATATTATATATATATATAATAAAGTAAAACATTTTTCTCTACTCATATGACTGCTACACGCATTTCAATTTTTTATATGTGCACATGCTTCACGCTTAAAGCGTCAAATTAAGATTTAAAAAATAAAAAGATATAACATGTAAGGTTGTGGCATAACAATACCGCGTCTTAATCTTTTATTACATAAGATAAATTGCAAATGTACTCTTAAAAATTATAACTAGAAAGTTAATCATAAAAACATCTTTAACTACTTAAACAATTTAACTACCAACTTATTTTTATTGATTGCAAACAATTGAAAATTGAATAAAAAAACATCCAATTAGATAATTATTTGCTGACCAGTGTTCTTTATTTATTATTAAAAGGTTTAATGTTTACCCAATCCATATACACCTTATCCAATAACAATTTTTGTTTGTGAGATCAAATACTTCAATGCATAAATTATAAATAGTTCACCATGTTTTTTATAAATAGAAAAATCATATATTTATTATTATAAATATAAATGCTAAAAATACTATAAAATGCATTCTAACAAAAAAATATTTAGTAATTGATCAACTATTTATTTGAAAATGAGATTTAAAAAATTTTATGGACAAACAAATGATAAAAGAAAAAACTAAATATTTAATGTATTAAAAATAATTTTAAGAAATTTTTTAGTGATAAACTAAAATTTATTGAAATATTTTTGAGAAACAGATATTAACGAATTAAATTTTTCTTTAATATCAAAGTTCTCTCACAATGAATTGCATTTAGATAGAACAAGAAAAGAGGGCCCACCAAATCTCATGTTTTCACATGGTTATTAAGAAAAATCCCAAATATCTTCATAATTGACCTTTTAATAAAATTTTGCAATAAAAAATGTGGCCACGTTGATGTAACCATATCAATTACCTTTAATTGGGAAGACTTTTAAGAAAAAGTAAAAAACTGGCAACAGATTTCATCTCCCATAAAAGAAACAAGAAAACTGCATGTTTGAATGTTAAACATTTGTGTGCTCCTTTTAATCATATTTTCCTTAAAAACTTTGGCTTTATAATATTGAAATAAATATAATTATTTTTAATATAAAAATATCAATACTAAAATATAGAGAATTATTTAAAAAATATCCAGCGTATTCAAACTCAAACCATACTCAATATAATTTTTATATTAATTATTAAAATGCAAACTTTCGTTTATATATATATATATATATATATATATATATATATATATATATATATAATAAAATTAATGGATGTTCATTGACTTGATAAACGTTACTCATGATTAATTATTATTGATGTTATCTAAATTATTTGCATTAACTATTGTAAGGCTTGAGTTGTATCATTTGGGTTGTCTTTTGTGTCTATATAGAGGGACTTCACACAAAAACTTCTTCATTCTCTTATCCTTTTTTTTTCTTCTCTCCATTATTAGTTTTATTGTATAACATGTTATGAGTACGATACGATGTTCCAACCAACTATTGAGGGTTAGTGAGAATTTTTTCTCTACAAGGACAATGTTTTGCATGTCTCAATCCAGACTCCTTCTATTCCTTTATTCATTTATAATTTTATCTTACATTCTTATTTGTGTGATAAGAATTTTTTGACTTAATTTTTATCTCTGTCTTATTATTATTATTTTTATGATGATGATGATGATGATTATTACTATTATTATTATTTTATGTATTAGTTTTAAATATGTCAAACCTTACAATTTGAATTTGTGGTCATTGATATCACAAGAAAGAATTACTTATATTACTTATAGTACATATTAGATGCTAAAATACATTTAGATACAATGGGCCTTGGTGATGCTATTAAAGAAATAAATAAAGCATGTGAGCAACTAATTTGCTTTTGCAACAACAAAACTGTGAAACGAGCTTTCACAAAAATAATTTGAATTTATTTCTTGTGTTCTTGTAGCTGAACAAAACAATGAGTTTTGGATGAAAAATCATGAGACTCGCCTAATTGGTTATGCTCCATTCCTAGAAGTGAATGCAACAATATCTCTAATTCATATTTTTATGGTCATAGTCGTGACATTGGTCGTGGTTGTGGTCGTGCTAGTGATCATGTTCATAAAGGAAATTTCAAATAGACATTTTATCACCAGAAATAGAACAATAATGTGAAAAAAAGGAAAAGAAAAATGTGTAAATAATGACAAATAAGATGAGAATATAAGTTATCATTGCGGTGGTAAAGTTCATTTCAGTTGTACTTGTCGTACACTAAAGCATCTTAAAAAATGAGAAGAACAACATAGAAATATGCTTTGTTTCTTAAGATGGTGTTTTTTATTGTAGTCGCATAGATGCCACTCATCTCGATATTTTTGTTTCTTTTGCTAAACCTGATGAAAGCATTAATCACCACTCATCTTGATATTGTATTTTTGATTTTGTTATACTATACATATACATATATAAAGGTTCAAAGTCTTTCAAAGATGATGTTTTTTACTTAGTTTTGTTTGAAATGACTTGCGAAGTTGTTTAATTTTTGGTGGTACCTACGAGTTGAGGTTATTAAATACATTAAAATTTAATTATATATATGATCATTTGGTATACAGTAGTGTTGTATAGACTAATAAATATATTGTGTTTTGTTGATCGTGCAACAACTCATATATTGGAGAAATTATTAACCTTCTCTTATGTCTTGTACTACACATATATTAATGCAATTTGAAACACGAGTCATTGTAGGCCAAAAGCTTACGAATCAAAATGAGTTCCTTGTTTGACGTGATCAGTTGGGTCATCTTCGATCTATTATGATACAAAAAATAGTTGAAATACTCATGTGGACACCCACTTAAGAATCAAAAACTTCTTCATTCCAATGATCTCTCATGTACTGCATGTTCACAAGTAAAAGTTGATAATAAGACCATCACCAGAAAAATTAGAAATGAGTCAATCTCATTTTTAGAACAAATACATGGTGATATTTGTATTTCAATACACTTATCATAGGAATCATTTAGATATTTCATGATTTTAATTGATGTATCAACTCAATGATAACATATTTGTTTATTTTCAACTAACAATCAAGCATTTGCAAAGTTATTAGCACAATTAAGAGCTCACTTCCCATATTATCCAATTAAGTAAATTTGTCTTGCTAACACTGATGAATTTACATCTCATGCTTTTCATGAGTGTTGCATATCTATTGAAATTGAAGTTGAACATCCAGTAGATGTTCATACTCAAAATGGACTTGTAGAATCATTAATAAAACATCTAAAACTGGTTGCAAGATCATTACGTATGAGAGCTAATCTTCCACTGGCTACTTCACTAAATGCATTTTTGCATGTTGTTGTATTGATTCACATCAAGCTAACAAGTTATCACAAGTACTCTATTATGTAGTTGGTTTTTCGTGAGTAACCTAAAATTTCTCATTTAGGAACTTTTGTGTGTGTTGTATATGTTTAGATTCCCCCACCAAAAGCAACTATAATGGGTCCTCAGAGATGATTGAGAATATATGTTAGATATGATTTTCCATGAATAATAAAATATTTTAAACTATTACCAAGATACTTATTTACAATTTGATTTGAAGACTGTCATTTTTTATGAATAAGTTTTTCTAACATTAGGGAGAGAAAGAAAACAATTGGAAAAAGATATTGGTCAGAATGAATTATGATTATCTCATTTTGATCCTCGTAGAAAAGAATGTGAACTGCAAATTCAAAGGATAATTCATTTACAAAATTAGTCAATCAATTACCATATATTTTTATTGATAGAAAAAGAGTAACTAAATCACATATACCAACTGCTAATGCTCCAAATAGAATTGATATTAATTTATGACACGCCTAAAGCATGGTTAGGCATGATGGTTCCAAAGACACGTTTGAAGCGTGATATGCCTATTGGTTCCAAAAATAAAAACTCTTGAATGAGAAAATGAGCTAAAATGCAAGATGACCTAATTGAAAAGGTGGAAATTCCAAAAGATTTATTTTACATAATTAATGATTCGATTCTAGAAGAACCTCAGGTACCTAAAATTGTTGAAAAGAATGATATCTCAATAATTATGTTATGAATAAGATAATGTGAAACAAAAAAAAAAATTGTTGAATATAGGAAAATAGGATTGAGATTAATCTCCCTTGTGTAGAAAATACACATATGGGTTGTATTCATAATAAATAACAATAGAAATAGAAAATAAGATATTAAAGATATCTTAACACTCCCCCTCAAGCTGGTGCATACAAATCGTATGTACCAAGCTTGTTACAAATATAATTAATTCTCAGTCCCTGTATAGACTTAGTGAAAATATCTGCTAACTAATCACTTGAGTTAACAAACTCCATCTTGATGTCTCTAGACATAATCTTTTCTCAAATGAAATGACAGTCAATCTCACTGTGTTTAGTCCTCTCATGAAAGACAAGATTAGAACTGATATGAAGAGCAACTTGATTATCACATATAAGTGTCATTTGAGTAACTTCTCCAAACTGTAACTCTTTGAGCAACTGCTTAAGCCAAACAAGCTCACAAGTGGCTGAAACCATGGCTCTATATTCTACTTTTGCACCAGACCTTGCCACAACACTTTGTTTCTTGCTTTTCCAAGAGATCAAGTTACCACCGATGGAGACACAATATCTGGATGTAGACCTTCTATCAGAAGGAGATCTTGCCCAATCAACATTTAAATAACAAACAACTCCGGTATAGTTATTAGAACCATATAACAACCCTTTACCAGGAGATCCTTTAATATACTTTAGTATACGAATGATTGCATTTCAATGATCTTCGCGCGAAGAATTAAGAAATTGGCTTACCACACTGACTGCAAAGGAAATGTCAAGACGAATAACTATAAGATAATTCAATTTCCCAACTAATCTTCTATATTGTTCGGGATCTGACATAGGCTTCCCCTAATTTGGCAGAAGTTTAGTATTGGGGTCCATGAGTGTGTCAACAGATTTTGAATTCATCAACCCAATTTCTTCCAAAATATCCAGTGCATACTTTCGTTGAGAAATAACAATACCATCTTTGTCAGACTGTGCCACCTCAATACCCAAGAAATGTCTGAGTTTTCCAAGATCTTTGGTCTGAAAATGATCACAAAGATGTTGTTTCATCTGAGAGATGCCATGATTATCATTGTCGATAAGAACAATGTTATCAACATACATTATCAAGTAGACACATCCAGCACTTGAGTGACGATAAAAAACTGAATGATCTGTCTCACATCGAGTCATACCAAATTGTTGAACAACATTGCTAAATTTTCCAAACCAGAAGACTCTCCTTGAGCAACAAACCCAAGAGGTTGCTCTATATAAATTTCTTCTTGTAAATCGCCATTAAGGAAAGCGTTTTTAATGTCCAATTGATAAAGAGACTTTTGAAGAGCCGCCATGGCAATAAACAAACGAACAAAAGCCATATTCGCCATTGGAGAAAAAGTATCACCATAATCCAACCCAAAGATTTGGGTGTAACCTTTGGCCACAAGATGTGCTTTAAGACGATAAATAGTACCATCAGGTCCAACCTTAATAGCAAAAATCCACCTACAACCAACAATAGATTTCCCAGACAGTAATGGGACAAGCTCACAAATTCCACTATTATGAAGAGCACTCAGTTCATCGAGTATGGCCTGACGCCAACCAGGATGGGCTAATGCATCACGAACAGATTTTGGAATGGTCACAGAAGAAATAGACGAAAGACAGACATAAAAAGGTGAAGACAATCTATGGTAACTTAAAGCAATATAATGAGGAGAATGATTACGTGTAGAACAGATACCTTTTCTGAAGGCGATTGGAAGGTCACTCGGTGGAAAGAGAGACTCAGTTGTCAGATTCAGAGGAGACACAATAGTTAGCCCTTGAGGTGAGTCACTCGCTGGTTGTTGAGGACGATGGCGGCGACTATAAACTTGAAAAGGTGGTGGAACAGAAACTGACGGCGTACAAGGCACACCTGGAAGATCACAGATCATAGTAATATTGACAGGACTAGGAAAATCGACGGTATTAGATGGAGACTCAATGGAATGAGAAGAACTTTTTTTATAGTAAAATGAAGACTCATTGAAGGTGACATCTACACAAACAAAATAGTAGTTAAGAGAAGGAGAAAAACACTTGTATCCTTTTTGGGATTGCGTAAACCTTAAAAAAACACATTTGTGTGATCGAGGAGACAATTTATCAAGTTCAGGACTAAAATTGTGCACAAAACATGTAGACCCAAAAACCTTAAGAGGTAAGGGATGAAGAGGTTCATGAGGAAATAAAATTGAATGAGGTAATTTATTATTTAAAACTGAAGAAGGCATGCGATTAATAAGATAACAAGCAGTAAGAATAGCATCACCCAAAAAAGAATAAGGAACCTCACCATGAATTAAAAGAGTGCAAGCGGTTTCAATAAGGTGTTTATTTTTCCGTTCAGCCACCCCATTTTTTTAGGTGTATATGCATAAGAAGTTTGATGCATAATGCCACGTGAAGCCATAAATTGTTTAAAAGAATTGGAAAGATATTCACAACCATTATCACTTCGCAAAATTTTAATAGGAACACAAAATTGAGTTTGAATTTCATGAAAAAAATATTGAAAGATATGAAATAATTCAGAATGACTCTTCATTAAAAATAACCAAGTACACCGTGAATAATCATCAATAAAAGTAACAAAGTATTGAAAACCTAGACTAGATGCAACATGACTAGGTCCCCAAATGTTAGAGTGAACTAAGGCAAAAGGGGACGAAGCACTGTGTGCGACACTATGAGGAAAAGAACTACGACTATGCTTGCCTAACTGACACGGCTCACACACCAAGTTGGACAACTTGGAGAAGCCAGGAACAAGTTGTTGCAACTTGGCAAGACTTGGATGGTCTAACTGAGCATGAAGACTGTGCCAACATGAGAAGAAGGGCAGAGATGATAAAGACCATGGGACTCACATCCGGTGCCAATCACCTATCTCGAACTTCGGTCCTATAAACAAACAGACGATTGGGTAAAGGAAATAACATAATCAAGAGATTGAGTTATACGACTAATGGAAAATAAGTTAAAAGGAGAACAAGGGACATAAAGAACATTATCAATGGATAAAAAAGGAAAAAGATTGACAGTCCCAACACCATGAGCTAAAACACGAGACCCGTTAGCCATTGTAATAGAGGGTAAATTATTTGGGAGGACAAAGAGGAAAACAAAGATTTGTTACCAGTAATGTGATCGGTGGCACCTGAGTCGAACACCTAAGGACTAACAGATAAAGATTGAGTCAGACCAGCAAAATATGTACCTATGTGGGCAACAGAAGTCGTGGAACTAGAAAGCTTATGATCCTCACTCCATTTGAGAAATTCATTGAAGAAAGCAGATTTGTCGGTGGCGAAAACAGATGAATGAGGATCCGTAGAAGATGGTATTGATGGAGGATCAGTGTGCGGAACAGCAGCAGATCGAGGAGGACGACAATGTAAGGCATAACACCGATCAATTTTGTGGTCGAACTTACCTCAATGATCACACTTGTGACACCTAGGGATGGCAAAAATACCCGTGCCCGCAGATATCCGCGGATAAAATCTGCAACGGATAGTTACTACCCACGGGTATTTATTACCCGCGGGTAGCAGGTAGCGGGTATTTTAATACCCGATTATAAACGGGTCGGGTACGGGTATCATACTATCCGTACCCGCAAAAAATTAAAATTAAAATTTAATTTATATTTTATTAAGTTAAATTTAATTAAAATTAGAAGTAATAGTATATTTTATTATGTCAAATTTAATTATAATTATAATTATAATTATAATTA